>ENA-OZBR01000070-OZBR01000070.1-human-gut-metagenome-genome-assembly--contig:-NODE-70-length-49000-cov-9.833977_pt1 | contig 49000 bp, 24 predicted proteins | sample MGYA00243981_ERZ653524 | MGnify/ENA primary metagenome ERZ653524 (study PRJEB26926, sample SAMN06165084) | human gut metagenome | biome: ENVO:00009003; feature: ENVO:2100002; material: ENVO:00002003...
CGAGATCTAGTACGGTCTCGTGGGCTCGGAGATGTGTATAAGAGACAGTCTATATGTCGTGGGATTGCGAGGTTGTGGATTAATCGCGGGGGAGGGTTTCGCAGTCGTCTTTTGACGTTACTTGATCTTCTCCGAAAGCGTGGTTTCCAGATCCTTCAACGAACCGCTGAGATCGGCCTCCTTCGCGGCCTTTTGCAAATCGGACTGATCCAGGGTCGGCGAATCGATGTCGGACATCTTCGAATGAAGATCCTGAAGCTTTTCGTAATCGGCGGATCCATACTCGATATCGTTGAGATTCAGATCGGCCATCTGATCCACAATGTCCTTCTTCTTGCTGACGCTTTCCTGCATATCCGCGCCATACTCGGCATAGGACTTGATGGGAACCTTGGCCAGATCGCCGGCGTCGGCGGCACAGCTTTCGAGCGCCTTGGAAAGATCGCGATAGTACGAAGACATGTCGGCGGAGTCGAATTTCGGCAGCTTCGTGCAGGTATGCGTCATCTTCATGAGCGCGGGCATGGTCTGGGCCAGATCGTTCATGTACCTCTCGTATTTCGCACGGTCCTGCTCGAACGTCTCGTACTTCTCCTTGACGTCCTTGTCTTTCTTCACGGCCTTCATGGCAGCCAGCTTGTCGCTGTCCTGCTTGAAGGTCTTCAACTTCTTCTTGCCCTCGTCATAAGCGGAGGATGAATCGTTGTCCGTTGCGCTCGCCGCCGAGCTGAATTCCTCATTGATGGCTGTATAGCTGCTTTTCCAACGCCTGCGTTTGGACCAGCGCTTCCTCGTAATCGGAACGGCTGACGCGATTCGTAAGGAAGAACACCGCTGCCAGCGCGATGACGACGACTGCGGCCACCGCGCCGATGATAATGGCGACCGGCGGCTTATTTTTGGCCGCGGCGCCGGCTTGCTGGGAAGGAAAGTTGCCGGGCATTGGCGGTTGCGGCTGACCGTATTGTTGCGATTGGGCATATTGTGGCATCGCAGGCTGTGGAACCGCCGGTTGAGACGCGGTGGGCTGGGGCATGGCGGGCTGACCGTACGGCATCGGCCGCGGCTGACCATACTGCGGCATCGGCGGCTGAGGCTGTCCATAAGGTTGCGGTTGTCCGTATTGCTGCGGCTGGCCGTACGGCATGGGTTGCGGCTGTCCGTATTGAGGTCCGCCCGGCTGTGGCTGACTGTAGTTTGGCGCCTGCGGCTGCGGAGGCTGGTTATACTGCGGTTGCCCATTCTGCGGTTGACCATACGGAGGAGTGTTCGCCATGAGAAAAGTCCTTCTTATCCTTTTTCCTTTTTTTGAATGTCGAATCCGTGAACACGGAGGGAAACATCGACGTGTCCGTCTCTTTTGACGAGTTACAGCATAATATTTTGAGATGGAATATGCGAGCATCGTATTGCAGAATGAGTATCGTCAGACGGCATGGACGTCACCTTCCTACAATGGGAATATGAGTTTTCTACCTTACCCGCCGCCGCCCGAACCAGGGTGGTATGACGATGACGTCACGGTGATGGCGCAACCCACAGCCGAACCCGTCGACAATGCCGCCGATTCCTTGGAAACACGCGAACGGCTCGCTGCACAGAACGAATCGGACGACCACGATATGCAGGATGTTTCCGTTGCGAAGGGCGACGCTGCCGTTTCGGACGAGGACGATATCGACTGGGACGGCACCGTGCTTTCCGAAGCCTTCACCATGAAGCAGCCGAAGCACACGTACGTGCTGGACAACGAGCAGACCGGACAGCAGGTGATCGTGGATATGGGCGTGCTCCTTGGCCGCAAGCCTTCGGCCGAAGTGCCCGCCGGCGCCAAATCGGTCAAGCTGGAGGATCCGACGCGCACAATCTCACGCAACCATGCGGCGATCAGCTTCGACCAGGATGGCACGCTGTGGATAGAGGATTACGGTTCGCTCAACGGCACGTACATCATCCAAGACGATGTCGAAACCAAAGTGGAACACAAGCCGATGCAGCTGGAGGCGCCATGCACGGTGCGTATCGGCGACCAGTTCTTCCAATTCCGCAAACAGTGAGGGCGTTTGTCAGTGAAGACACGATTACGCTGACGGACTGCGTTGACGATTTGTGTTGACAGCGTCGGCGCGGACGGTTAGCGGTAAGACGATAAGGGGTTGTCACGGAGATTCCCGCGACAACCCCTTATGTTCCAAATGGTCTGATAATCGGCGTTAGCTCACTGCTGGCGCAGACGAATGGCCGCGTTGATGGCCGAATCGTTCAACTGGCCAAGCCAGGCAAGCAATTCCGGATAGATGTACGGATTGCGCGCAAGACACGGACGAAGCTCCGGCGCTTCGCTGGCGATACGGGCCATCAACATCTGATCGGTGGTGGTCATGGCCAGTTCCGCGGTGAACCCCGCGTCTGCCGGCGATTCCTGGGCCGCGGCATACTGCTGTTCGGCATACTGCTGTTCGGCATACTGCTGTTCCGGCTCGTTCTGCGGCAGGCTCGATGAATAATCGGCCACTTCGGACAAATCGGCGGGATTCATGTATGGGTCGACATACTCGGTCGAAGCCTCGTTGGACGCCGCATAGGCAGCGTCCTGACCGTATTGCTGGTTCACCGGCTGTTCCGGCTGATACTGCTGCTCCTGCTGGAACTGTTCCGCCACTGCCGGCTGATACTGCTGCTCCGGCTGGACCTGTTCGGCAACCGGTTCGGCCATTGGCTGGGCCGTCGGCTCGGCAATCAGATGCGGCTGCACGCCATTTTGCGGAACCGGCCAGCCCATCGCCACCAGCTGCTGGCGGGCGCGCTCATCGCCGAATTCGGCGACCCAACGCTTCAGACCCGGGTACGCTCGCGGATTGGCAACGACATTCGCACCGAATTCCGGATTCTCGTACGCGATTTTCGCCAGGAACACGGGATCGGCGTTCGGATCCTGCACGGCCGCCACCGCGGCATCGAAATCGACCATCATGATCTCCTTGTCTCGTGGTCTGTAACCATCTTATTGAATGACTCGTAACGTTTGCAACGTACCGTCCAGCACATCGTCGATATCCTCGTCATCGCCGATCTTGCTGACGTTCCAATCCTCGTCGCACGGCATATCGGAACGCATATCCACCACGATGACGGTGATGTTGTCGCGGCCACCGGCGTTCAGCGCGGCGCGTACCAGCATGTCCGCGGCCATCTGCGGGTCGGCGTACGCCGCCGCGATCTCGGCAAGCTGCTCACGGCCGATCTGCGCATGCAGCCCATCGGAACAGATGATGAACCGTCCGTCCGCACGCGCGGCGTACCAGTCAGGCTGGATGCCGGCAGGCGCGCCGACACATTGCGTGATGATGTTGCGCGGAATGCAACGGCTCGCCTCATCGGGCAGCATCTGCCCCGAATCGATGGCGTTCTGCCGTTCCGAATGGTCGCGGGTGATGCACGTCAGCGAATCCGCCAGCCACGCGCCATTGCCGTCGGCGCGCATATGGTACGTGCGGGAATCGCCCACATTGACGATGTAACACCGTTCATCGGAACATATCGCGTCATCGCCGACACGCGTCGGCAGCAGCACGCCGCTGATGGTAGTGCCCGCAACGCCGCCGAGCTGCTCACCCAGACGGAGCACCTCCTGCTGGGCAAGGATCAGCGTTTCGTCAATCGCGTCAAGATCGCGCGTCGGCAGTTCGGCCAAACGCGCGAACCGTTCCGCAACATCGGAACTGGCCTGCTTGCCGCCCTTGCCGCCACCCATGCCGTCGCACACCACATACACGCCGTGGCTTGCGCAGGCGCTGTCCTGGTTGTCTTTCCTACGCAAGCCGATATTGCTGTTCAGACCGACCTCAATATGTTTGACGTTCATGAGTCCCGCCCTTTCACACCGATTTTCCGCAAACGGATTTTCCGGAAGTGGAACACGTCCGCAAGCGATAGTTTCGCCCGCCACCTGCGGAACGTCGGCAGCGAGCTGAGCATGAACTTTCGTTCTTCGGCGATGTCATGCCAGTAGCGTTCCGCATGCTCCTGCGTGACATCGCCTCCGGAGAAGGCCGCGTAATCAGCCTCCCTGCCCAGCGCGAGCAGTGTATCGGCTTCGAAGCCCATCTGTTCGGCGATGGCCTGCGCCTGCTCGTTTCTGGTGCCTTGGACGTCAAGGCCGCTTTGCCGGGCAAGCGCCGCGACCGCCTGCCATCCGGCAGCGACGCGTTGCGATGCGCTGCCATGCCTGCGAGCCCGAGCCAGGGCGATCGCCTTGATGGCGAGCAGCAGGCCGCAGACGATGAGCACCGTCCACAGAGGGCTGCCGTAGATGGCGACTTTTCTGACGATTCTGCCGAAACGCTGCCAGAACAGGCTCGTCGGCGTCTCGTCGGCCATGCTGCCGCCAAGCGACGTTTTGCCCTTGGCTTGGTTGTCGTCACGCAGCGGATCGGTAAGCGGCACCGGAGGCTGACGCACCAAGGTCTGCGGATTGGGCGGAGTGAGATTCTGGTTCTCGTCGGGAACCTTCGTTTCCTTCGGTGTCGGGTAGAACGCCACCCATCCGTAACCGTCCAGCTTGATCTCCACCCAAGCGGTCACATCGTTGCCGGTGAATTTCGTGGTGGTGGTTTTGCCATGCTTCTCGGTGCGGCTGTCACTGATCTCGCCCTCGTCGTTCTTCGGCAGGAAGCCCAGCACCACGCGGCTCGGCAAGCCGAGACTGCGGGCCATAAGCGCCATCGCGGAAGCGTATTGCTCGCTGTCTCCGACCATCGCACTGCCGGCGAGCAGCTGGTCGATGCGATAGTTGCCGTGACCGGCCCTGGACGGGTAATCGCCATTCAAACCATGGGAGAACCAGCCGGATTCCCTGAGCTTGTCGGCAAGAGACTGCGCGGCCTCGCCGCCCTTGGACTGGCCGCCCGCAATCGCGGTGGCCAGCTTATCCACGCAATCGGGCACATCCTCCGCCTTGGGCTGGCTGATGGAGGAAGCATTCGCCTTGGCGATCTCCTTATCCGTCGGCGTCCGCGGAATGACGCCGGTTTCCGTATAGGACAATCCCGGAGAGGTGCGCGAAGGGTAGATCGCCGACATGGTGTCGGTGTTGTAGTAGAACGAATCGGCGTCCGACGATATGGCGAACTTCACGCTGGAAGCCGCGCCGGCCATCGGTAGCCAATAGTCGCTCAAACCGTCATCGACCGTGAATTTCGCGGTGAACCGCTTGCCGGTGGCGTTGTTTGCGATGGAATCGCCCACACGATGGTAGTTGGAGGAATCCGAAGCCATGGTGGAATCGGACAGGTTCCACACATTGCCGTCGAAACGGTCCATAACCGCCAAACGCACCGTGGAACCGGCCGGCAGATCGTCGACGGTCAGCAGCACATCGTCCTTATGGTTCTTGATATACGAACGCATGCCGCTCAACGGGCTGGTGTAATCGTACGGGCTCAGCGGCGGATCATAATGCTCGCGCAGAATGGTGCGGTTTTGTCCGACCACCAAGCATCCGCCGACCGCCACAGCCGAAGCCAGCAGCACGATGACTACGGAACTGAGCCAACGGCCCAATTCCAACAGTTTCCAACGCGCGCTGACCCAAACCACCAGCACGACCGCCATAATCGTGCCGATCGCCATACGGTAGAAGCCGCTCGACGTGCCAAGCAGCGCGCAGATCGCAAGATTCGCCACGACGGGAACGACCGCGACCATCGTAAGCCGGCCATCCTCCGCAACCGCGAAGATACCGGCCAGCAGCGCGGCCCACAGGCAGATCGTCCACACGGCGAGCAGCGAGCCGTCGCCGGTGCCGGTCGGCGGGTCGATGGCCAGCAGGTATTTGAACGAGCCGAGCATCCGCATCCACCCCTGCGTCAACGTGCGCAATGTGGGAATGACATGGGCGATGGTGGTGCCATTCAGGAAGATGACCGGGCCGACCACCAGCTGCGCACACGCCATGAACAGCATCTGCCACCACAGGCGCAACGCGGGAACGAGACCGGCAAGCGCCACGAGCGAGCCGATGATGGTGGCGGGGATTGCGGCGCTCGTCCAAGACAGGGCGGAGCCGTATACGTCGATGAGGTTGCTGGCTGCGGCGATGGTCAGCAGGGCGGCGACCGTGAGGCTTGCGTATTGCGCGGCGTGTGGCTGGTTGGTGTTGGGCATGGCTGGGGACTTGCCGCTGCGGGACATCCAGATGACGGAGTGGGTGGAGTCCGCCCATGAGCCGGTGCCTGTGCCGGTCGCCATGCCAGTGTTGGTGTTGGCGGAGTTGGTGCCTGTGCCGGTGAGGTTGCCGGTGAAATTGCCGGTGTTGGTGAATGTGGTGCTCATGCCAGCACCCCCATGATCATGGGGAGGTCGTTGAGGTCTCCCACGGTTGCCAAGGTGAAGTCGGAGTAGCGTTTGATGGCGCGCGGTTGGCCGGTTGCGGCTTGAAGCACCACGCAGGTTGCGGAGCGGGGGAGTGCGAGGACCATGTGTTTGATGTCGTCGATGGTTTTGAGCCTGCCGACGGTGAAGAAGTAGAAGGATGCGTCGGGGGCATGTTCGAGAGTGGTTTGCGCGAGGTTGGGATTGTCGTCGATGTCAGGGTCGATGCCGCTGCAGCCATCGAGAAATTCCGTGGCGTTGCGCGGAATGGCGTGCGTGGAACCGGCATGCGCGGTGACTGGCCGGTTCTGCTGCAGGCATTGCACGCCGATGGAGGCGTGGACGGATACGGCCAGTTCGAATTCCTGGGAATCGATGTAATCATCCGGGTTCACGCTGATGGTCAGAGCGGTGTCGGTACGGCGGGTGGCTTCGTATTGGCGGATCATAAGCGATCCGGTTTTCGCGGAGCTGAGCCAATGCACGTTGCGCACGTCATCGCCGGGCTCGTATTCGCGCAGGCCGTAGAAGTCGAGGTCGTCGTCGACGATTTCGCCGCTTGGCTGACCTTCCAAATCGCGTGGAATGCCGGCGTTCAGGGTGCTGAGCAGCACGGTCTGCGGATGAATGAACACGTTGATCTGGTCCACGAGTTTCTTTTCGTGGCGGATCAGACCGAACGGGTCGCCTTTGCGGATGGATAGCGGGCCGATGGGCAGCACCGCACGGCTGACGGCGGTGAATTCCACGGTCGTCAGCCGTGACTGGCCTGCGGCGAGCATGGGAATGGCGAACCGTTCGTGGTTGTCTCCGATGGGCAGGTCGCCGCGCGCCGACGTGGTGGGGGTGCGGCCCGGATTGTCCACGCAGACGTCGATTTTCACCGTGTCTGACACCGTGACGCGTCTGCTGGACACGTCGATGGTGGCTTGGAACGAGGTGTTGCCAAGGGAAAGCATGACCGCCGCGGCCAGCATGACCGCGAACACCACCGCCATGGCCAGCAGCTCATGCCACCCCAGCAGGACGAACGCCACCAGCGAGGCGACGGCGAGCGCCGTCACCGCCCAGCCAAGCGGCGACACGTATGAGGTGGCCAGTCGCTTGATGCGATGTTTGAGGCGGCGTAGGGATCGTTGGATGGTCCGTCTGCGCTGCACTGTGTGCGAATGCCGCATTCCTTGACCTTTCGGATTGTGTGGTGCGTATGCCGGGGTGGATTGTGTTTCAGGCGTTGGCGCCCAGGGTTGGGGCCGGCACGTCTTCGAGGATCTGGCCGATCAGCTGTTCGGGGGTGTTTCCGGCGAAGGTGGCTTCGGCGGTGAGGGTGATGCGGTGCGCGAGCACGGGTACGGCGAGGTTTTTGACGTCGTCGGGCACTACGTAGCCGCGGTTGTCGGAGGCGGCCCATACGCGCGCGCAGCGGGTCAAGGCGAGCGCGCCTCGCATGGAGGAGCCGACTTGGATGCGTTCGTTGTGGCGGGTGGCTTCCACCAGTCGCACGATGTATTCGAGGAACGCGTCGTCGAGATGCACGGTTTCGCTGATGTTGCGCATGCGCAGCACGTCTTCGCCGGTGAGCACCGGATGCACGGTGGCGGCGCGGTCGGTGACGTTGACCTGTTTCAGGATGTTGACGCTCACGTCGTGGCTTGGATAGCCGATGGTGGTTTTGATGAGGAAACGGTCCATCTGCGCTTCCGGCAGCTTGTAGGTGCCGAGCTGTTCGATCGGGTTCTGGGTGGCGATGACCATGAACGGCTGCGGCACCGGGTGGGTGACGCCGTCGACGGTGACCTTCTGCTCTTCCATGACTTCGAGCAGTGCGGACTGTGTTTTCGGTGAGGCGCGGTTGATTTCGTCGGCGAGCACGATGGACGCGAAGATCGGGCCTTCGCGGTATTCGAATTCGCCGCGCTTCTGGTCGTAGTAGGTGACGCCGACCACGTCGGACGGCAGCAGGTCCGGGGTGAACTGGATGCGTTTGAACGACATGTCGATGGAGTTGGCAAGGCCTCGCGCCAGCTGGGTTTTGCCGGTGCCTGGGTTGTCTTCGAGCAGGATGTGCCCGCCGACCACCATGGCTGTGGCGCATTGGCGGATGGGTGCTTCCTTGCCGACCACGACCTGGGAGACGTTGTCTACGAGCTTGGCGAACTTCTCATGGAATTCGGTGATGTCTTTGCTGGGTGCGGTCATCATGGACGTGTCGACGACCGGCTGGGATTGTTTGACGGGCTGTACAGGCTGGCTGGGCTGGACGGGTTGGGTTGGCTGGACGGGCTGCTGCGCGGGCATTGCGACTGCCGGATTGGCGGCCGGTTGGCGAAGGTTCTGCGGCATCGGCTGACGGAACCGCGGCTGGTTCGGCGTTGCCGGGGCGGACTGTTGCGGCAACGCCGGTTGGGTGGTGCCGTGCGCGCTCAGCAGCGTGCCCTCCGGATCCTCATCGGCTTGCGGCTGCTCCGGCAGATTCGGCGTGTGGAACGCCGGCTGCTGCTGGCCGGGTTGGCTGGGAACGCTTGGATTATGGCCGATGGAACCCAACTGGGTGGCGTCATCGAAATCGTTGCTCATGGGTTGCTCCTTGCTTGTTGTGTTGCTCGTGTGGATGGTTCGTTGTGTTTGCGATTGCTGTGATCGTCCGTTTCACCATCTGGCGTAGTAGGCCAGGCCGCGGATCCAAGGCTTGGATGCGCCGTCGACGGTGGACAGGGCGACGGAGGATGCCACAGGCCGGTCATTCCGCGTGGCCGCTTCGCCTTCCGTGGACGCGTCAGAATCCGATGGTTCCGACGGTTTTGATGGTTCTGAAGGTTCCGACGGTTCGGGTTTCGGCGTGGGAGCCTTGTACCTGTCATGGTCCAGCAGTGTGCCGCCATTGTCCTCGTTGTTGAGCGCGGTGTCGGTGCCCACCACCTTCGCCTTCCACGCGTAATCGGCTCCGGTCGGCAGCACGTCCTTGACGTTCAGTTTGTCGGAGCCCAATGCCCAGGCGACGTCATAGGATTTGCCGTCCGCGGTGAAGGTGATCACGGTTTTGCCGGGCTGGCCGTACATGTTCACCGATCCGCCGCTGACCTTGATGATGTTCGGATCATTGGCGTCCCACGTCAGCATCGGCGCCTTGACGGCGGCCTTCACCTTGCGGACGTATGCCGGATCGGCCCTGCCGGACTTGGAGGTGCTTGCCGCGCCATTGAAATGCTGCGTGACGGAACCCGAGGAACAGGACTGCCATTCCTTGAGCGGGAAATCGTGCGATCGTTCGGAAGCGCCGGCATGGTAGGAGCCGAGTCCGTCCGCGCTCACCGTGAACCCGTCGGCGTGGCCGTTCTCCTTCCAACTGACTACGCACACGTCGTCATGCCCCTTGACGCTGACCGATTCGGGCGCCTTCACCGCGTATTTCGGTGTGAAACGCACGGTCGAATCGTCGCTGGTCGTTTTCTCCTTGCCGACCACCGCCGCCTTGATGGTGTATTCCCTGGTGTTGAGATCATGATCCGGAATCTTGAAATCGTAGGATCCGGAACATCCGTCGATGTTTGCGCTGACATCTCCGGAAATCTCGACGGCCTTGCATCCCGCGTTGCGGGTGTTGCCCACGGATTCGACGGTGACGGTTCCCGTGGTGTCGTCGTTCGTCACGGAGATCTTCGGCGCATCGGGCTTGTCCCACGGCTTGACCGCGTCGGACGCCTTGGACGGTTGGCTCCAATTCACCTTGTTGTGGGCGCGTACCGTAGCCGTGTACGAGTCGCCGTCGGAAATCGCGTTGTTATCGAAAACAAAATCGATTCCGGTGGAATTTGTCGTCTGCTTGGAAGGCGCGTTCCTGCCGGACAAAGTCACCTCGTAATTGTTCACCGACGAGAAATTGCCGTCCGGAGCCTTCCACGTGACGCTCACCGTGTTGCCCTTCACACTGGCCGTCACATCCGTCGGCGCATCAGGCAGCTTGTCCGGCGTGCCCTCGACGGCGTTGGAATCCTTGGACCAGCCGACCTCGTTCCTGGCCTGCACCTTGAACGAGTAGGTCTTGCCGTTCTTCAACCCGTCGATGAGACAGGAGGTTTTCTGCCCGCACGAGCGCTCGCCGGACGCGTCTCCGCCCCACATCACCTTGTATTCGGTGATCGGGCTGCCGTTGGCCGAACCGGCCGTCCAGCTCAGATTCACGGCGCCATCCTGCGGGTCGCCGGACACCGCGGAAAGCAGCGGCGCATCAGGCTTGTCCATCACCGAAACGCTGATGGTGCCGGTCACCTCACGTTCCTTTGTTTTGGTGGCGTCGCGCACGGTGACGACCACCTTGTTGGTGTTCGCGCCGATGTCGGAAGCCGCCCTGATGGACACCACGCCGTTGGACGGGCAATCCACCGTCAGCTTCGACGCGCCATCGGACGTGCATCCGGTCACCGTCAGCGGAGTGTCGGGGAACGGATTGTACGCGTCGGACAGCAGATTCACCTGCTCGCTGGAACCGGCCTTGATTTTCACGGTCTTCTCGGTGACACGGGCGAGCGGCCTGTTGGACGCGGTGACGCGCACGGTCATACCGGCGCTCACCGTACCCTTCGCATATTTGATCGAGACGGGCACGCTCACTGTGGTGTCCGGCGTGGCCGTCTTGTCCGCGGACACGGTCAACGTGCCGGAGGGAGACACTCTGGCATCCACACTGCCGGAATTCACGCCGCCGGAATACGAGTACTGCTTCTCATCCTCGTACAGGCCCGACGCCGAATGGGTCAGCGCCGTCAGATCGATGGTAGTGGCCTTCTCGCCGGCCACCACATCGACGGTGGAGGATGAGAACGTCGGCGGCGGAACCTCACGTCCGATCACCGTGATCGGAAGCGTGAGCACCGCCGAATTGACGATCTTCACCTTGTCGTTCTTGTCTCGCTTGCCGTCCACCGCGGTGAAGGTGATGGACGCGGGACCCGCGTAATCCTTCGGCGCGGTGAACCTCAACGTCTGGTCGTTGACGTACAGGTCGCCGTCCGCGGCCTTCGTGGCGCTCACCGAATCGGCGCCGTCCACATACGCGGTCTTGCCCGCGCCCACACGCACGTAGTCGGCGATGTTGATGGTGATGGTCTCACGCGCATTGACCTTCAACGCCGGCGCCTTCGGACGTAGAACCGGCGGAAACACGCCATATGCGGGCACTTGGATGAACGCGGTGGACGTGATGCCGTACGTCGTGTTCGTGACGGTGTACGGCACCGCGCGCGCCTCGTCGGTCAGATCAACGGTGATGATGGTGGAATCCTTGCCGCCCTTGACATGCGCATGGTCGGTCGCGGAAGGATCCACGCCCACCTGAAGCTCGTCGGCGGTGCCGGACGGATTGGCGATCCACTGCGAAACGTCCACGTCCACGGATTTCTTGTCGATCGTGGCGGCGGCCGGAACACGGTAATCGTACGCGGTCGGCGGGTCGATGGCGGCGTTCTCGTCGACATTCACCGTCAACGTCGCCGAATCGGACAGGCCGGCCTTGTCCTTGACGGTGTAGACCACGTAATACGTGCCCGCCTGCTTCGGCGTGGTGAACGACAGCATGTTGTCAACGACCTGAATGCCGCCGATGCCTTGCGATTCCACGTCCTTGGACACGGTCAGATCAGTATTGTCCCCGGAAATGTCGTTCTGCGCCACCGGCACGGTGGCCGCGGTGTTCGGACGCAGCGTGATCTCGTCGTCGCGCGCGTACACACCCGAATCGGCTCCGGATTTGAACACGCCCACACGCACCTGCGCGGTGGCCCTCTGACCGGTCCAATCCTCCACGGCGTAGGAGAACGTGTCCGTTCCGGACGAATCGGCATACGCCTCATACACCAGATACGTGGCGCCCACCTCGCTGATACGGCCCAGTTTCGGCGCTTTGTTGCCCAAGCCGAGCAGCTGCACGTCATCGCCGTCAGCGTCGATGCCGGTGAGCGTGATCGGAATCTGCACCTTCTGACCGGCCGCCACCTGCGCCTCGACGTCGGACGGTGTCGGAGCCGCCTTGTTGGACGCGTCCTTCTGATGCACGTTGATGGTGATGGTGGCCGAGGCCGCGTTGCCGAGATTGTCCTTCACCGTGTAGGTGACGGGGAAGGAGCCGGTTTGTCTGGTGGCCTGATAGCGCACGGTGTCGCCGGACACGAACACCAGACCCTTGAACGTGTTCTTGTCATACTGCAAATCGTTCTGCAGGCTCACCGTGGTGCCGTCGGAATACGTGACATGGTCGAGCACGTCCACGGACACGATGCCTTCGGTGCGCACCTGTGTGGTGATGTTCTCGGCCTTCGGCACGGAATTCGACGTGGTCAGCGCCGGCGGCTGCAGGACGATGACGCCGGTCGACGATCCGGCCGCGTTGGCCACGGTGTAGGAGATCCGCACCGGCTCGGTAGGCACCTGACGCGCGGTGATATAGACGCGCTTGTTGCTCACCACACCGGTTTTGATGCCGCTTTGCGCGTCCGCGGTGACGCTGGTCACCGACAGCACGCCGCCCATCGGGTCGACGTCGTTGGCAAGCGGCTCCACGATTGCGGTATTGTCCGCGCCGAGCAGCGCCACATCGTTCGCCGCGATCGGCTTGGCGGCGTCTCCGGCCACCGCCTGCACCTCCACACGAGCCAGACCGGTCGACGGAATGGAACCCTGCGTGATGGTGTACGGCACATAGTAGGTGCCGGGATTGGAGGCGGTGAACGTGATCGACATGTCGGTGGCGTTCATGGTGGTGGCCGCGCCGGACGGCGTCTCCACCGCGGTCAATTCGGCCGGTTCGACGGACGTGCCGTGCACGTACGGTTTGAGCGCGATGGTAGTGCGGGTGCCGGGCGTGGTCTGTTTGACCACGGGGTCGATGACCGCGCCCAGCGTGTTCGCCGGCTTCACGGAGAAGTAGATCATGCCGATGCCGGTCTGCTGGCCGTCGGACACCGTGACCTCGATGCCCGCCCTGCCGGACGACATCGAACCGGCGTTGAAGACCAATTGTCCGTCGGCTCGCGTGGACACCGTCACCTGATCGGTGTTCTGCGGCGATGCCGACACCAAGGTCAGCGGATCGCCGTCGGGGTCGGAGAAGCTGCCCAACGCGTTCGCGGTGTACGAAGCACCCTGCTCCACGTCGATTTCCGGCGGAGTGTCGCTCTGCAGCGGCGCATGGTCGTCGCCGCCGGCCAGCGTGAGCGACACGGTGGCGCTGGACGTCTGCCCGCGCCCGTCGGAAATCTCATAGCTGAAGGACACGTTGCCCGCGGCGGCACCGGAGGCGTCGAGCTGCAGATACCGGCCGTCATAGACGGGGGAGACGGTGATGTTCGCGCCATCCGGAGCGCTCACCGACGTGATGCGCAGCACGGAACAGTCGGTCTGCTCGTCGTTGCGCAACACGTCGAGAATCTGCTGCGATCCCACGCGCGCGCCGAACGAATCGTCCACGGCCTTGATCTGCCCCGACTGCGCCGAACAGTTCTTGCTGAAATTGTGCTGGTTGTTGGCGCTGTCGTTGTTCTGCTGCTGTTGCTTCGACTGCTTGGTCTCCACCTTGTTCCACTGGATTTTGATGACCTTGGTGGACTCCTGCGGATTCCACACATTGCCGTTGACCACGTCGTTGAGCACCACCAGACGATGGTTGGTGCGGAACACGAGCTGCGAGGTGGGATTGACATCTTCCAACGAGGAAAACTGTGCGTCCTTGTCGTTCGCCGCGCACACCCTGATGTAATTGTTGGCCTTCTGCGCCCACGCGGCGAACACGCAGCCATTGGTGGACACCGGCTGCGCGGCATCGCCCTTGCCGGCATTCGGCAGCTGCGTGACCTTTTTACTACCCAAATCGACCATGGCGATGCCCCGCGGCGTGGAAACCGCCACCCAGCCAGTCTGCCTGCCATCCGTGGACGGCGCCTGCAACGTCGCCTGACCCTGCAGGCCGATATCCGCGCTGCCCTTCGGCCAGAACACCTTGCCGGCACCGGCTACGACCGGCGTCTTGCCGACCACGGTGAACGATTCGACATTCGTGGCGCCCTTGATCGTCGCATCCTTGCCGGGCGTTCCCTGAGGTCCGTCGACACTGAGCACCGCGCCGTCGGACGCGCGATAGCCGTAGACGACACCGTCATGCGTCACCGCGATACGGCCACCCGACCCCAGCTTCATCTTCGGCGAATCGGTGGTCGGATTCATGGATTTCACATCATCGGCGGACCCGACCCACACATTGCCCGTCTTGACGTTGATGAACGCCGCGGTGTTGCCTCCGACGACGGTCCGCATATCCGATTTGATGGTGGTGTTGCCGCTTTCGCTGACGGTGGAGGCCTCGATGTTGCTGGCCTTCGTACCTTCGGAGATCACGGTGGAGCCATCATGCTGGGCCACGTCGAACCGGGCCGCAGTGGAGGCGACGCCCGCATCGGCGTCCCGGTTGCGCACGTTGAAACGGGCGGCCTTGCGGTCCTTGAGCGAAGTGACCCACACGGTGCCATCGTCGAGCTGCACGTGACGTTGCGTCACCGAACTGACGATGACGGCCCCGGCGACGATGCCCAGCAACAGCAGCAGCATGACGATCGGCGTGATCCACCGGCGACTGCCGGAAGGCAGCAGCTTGCGCAGCATCGACCCGAATCGCAACTGCCGTTCGTACGATTGCGCCGACTGGTTCTCGGCGTTCCTATGCTTGCTCATCGACTGGCTCTTCCCTGATTGTGCCCAAACTTTGCTTGACCGCGCATCCAACCGCATGCGCCTACCTGTTTGCCCGCATGCATGCCGGGCTGTATTGGTTCGTATCGGTTCATGTCACCCGCATCCGGCCGCAAACTCACGGCTTGGCCGCGCACGCGATCATGGGATTCTCGGACATCTGCCGGTCCGCGCGAACCAGACTCACCTGCACGCACGTCTGCGCGCCGTCGGCCGGATCGATTTCGATACTCGTCGACTCCGTGGTGGTGCCCTGCGCGTTCGGGTCGGTTCCCGAATCGCCGACCAGCGACCACGCGTACGAATCGCCATCCTTCGGCGAAGGATTGACCCATGTGAACCGCACTTTGCCGTCGGCGGTGTATTCGCCCGTAAGATCCTGCACGCTCGGCACACTGCCCGACGTGATCGCCGAATCGGGATCGTCCTCGGCATGGTTCTGGGCGCCATGGTTCTGCACCTGCACCTTGCTGTTGTCGGAGGACGCATCCATATTCGGCATGACGACGGTGACGAACGCCAACGCCATCACGACCACGGCGGCCGCCGCAGCAACCGTGACGGCCAACGGCTTCGCCCACCGGGCATGCTGTTTCGCAACCGGGGCGGACTGGTCGAATGCGGAAGTCTGCGCGTACATGTTCTGCGGATAATCCGGCACACCCTCGACGGTGGTCTGCACGGCACGGCCATACAAGGCCTGTTGCACGCGCTGCATGTCGCGCGCGAACTCCAACGCGGAATAGTAACGATCCTCGGGCGTACGGCTCAAGGCCTTACGCAACACCCGTTCCACTTCGGCCGGCACGTCGGGACGGTTGAGCTTGGGCAGCGGATTGTTGAGAATGACGGACTTGAGCCGTTCGGCCCGCACCTGCCGTTGGGAATCGCCCAGCACATCGGCGTAGAAATACTCGTACGGCGATTGGCCGATCAGCATGGCGAACAGCGTGGCGCCAAGCGAATAGATATCGGACGATTCATTGCCGCCACCGCCTTGGGCAAGCACCTCCGGCGCGGCCCACGCGATGGTGAAGCCGACACCCGGACGCCCATAGACGGACCCGGCGATGCCGAAATCGGCGAGCATGGGCATATTGTGCGCGTTGATGAGAATATTGCTGGGCTTGATGTCTCGATGGATGATGCCTTTGCGATGCGCGGTGAACAGCGCGCTCGCCAGATCGATACCGACGGTGAGCATCTGGTCGGCGGTGAGACGGCCATGCTCGAGGAACGTCTTGTAATTGCCGCCCGGAGCGTATTCGAACACGGTGTAGCCGCGCCCGTTGACGGTCACGCCGTTCTCATAGACGGAAAGAATGTAGGGGTGTGTGGAGATCTGCCCCATGAAATTCGCTTCGGAACGGAAGCGGACCGCGGCACGTGGGTCGAGCGTGTTCTTGCTGATTTTGATGGCCACCTGACGGGCCGGGGAAAGCTGCTGGTACAGGTACACGTCGGCTTCGGAACCGGAGCCCAGCCGTTTGATCAGTGTGTAGCCGGGAATCTGAGGGGGAATGCTCCTTGAGGCTTCCATGCTTCCTCTTTCCTGTAGTTCCTGCCCGGTTCCGTGCGTTGCGTCTATGCTTCGACCGTACTCGTCGTCATGGGCAGGCCGTCTGTTCGCTGTTGAACCTTCCCGGGCTGCGCCGCTAGTCAATCTTATTGGTGGCGGTGTCCGAAAAACTTTGTAGAGGGTATCGATGTCCATATATAAAGATGGCGGTGTCCACGATGACGTTTTCAGGACGGCTTCGGACGATGATATGCGATTCGTGGCCGGACCGTTCGGCTAAGCTGGGGAGACATGATGGATGTGGACGATCTCGATGACGCGACATTGGTTGCGGGGGCACCCCGCAGCGGCAAGACCCGGTTCGCGCTGGACATGCTGGTCGCCGCGATGAAGCGGCATGGCGACGCGTACGCCGTGATGACGGTCTCCGGCAGACAGGTGGCCGACCGGCTCGGCGACACCGTGATCCGCGAACTGTCCGCGATTTCGCAGGCGCGCCCCGTCACCACCCTGCCAGCCGTCGCGTTCCGCATCATGACCGCCGTGCGATCGCATGCCGGACAACCCCTGCCGAAACTGCTCAACGGGGCCGAACAGGACGTGGTCATCCGCCGTGTGCTCGCTAGGCATGCCGAACATGCCGAGCACGGCGACGAATGCTCCACCTGCGCGCTATTGCGCACCTACTTCGTGGTCGCCGACTGGTCGGGCATGGTGGTGGACGACGCCACCGACGCCTTCGCCAACCAGCTGCGCGACATGCTTGCCCGCATGAACGAGATCGGCGCGAAACCGGAACTCGAAGACATGCTGATCGCCCGCGCTGCCGACGAGCACGGCACGCTCGACGAACGACGCGAACGACTGCGCGTGCAATGGCGGCTCGCCTTCGCGCTGCGCGCCGAATACAACCAGGCCATCAACGAGGCATATCCGGACCAATACCGTCTCGACGCCTCGCAGCTCATGATCGACGCCGCGGCCGTCGTGAACGAAGCCGAAACGTCCGACCTGCCGAAACTCGTCATCGTCGACGATTTCCAGGACGCCACACTCGCCGGCTTCGACTTTCTCACCGCATTGCGCAACCGTGGCGTGCGACTGTTGCTCGTCGGCAACCCCGACGAGGCGGTGCAGACGTTCCGCGGATCGTACCCTGAATATTTGTTCAACATGGCGCAATCGCGATTGGGCGCGCGACTGGTACGGCTGGAACCGTCCCATATGGCCGAAGGCACGGACCTGGCCGCGGTGACGAGCCGCGTGAGCCTGACCATCGCCAGCACGGAATCGACCGACGACGCGCTGGCGAACCGCCCCGGCAAAATGCCGGCCATCGCCATACCGGAGACGCACGACGGCAGTCTTGAAGCCGCGATGTACCGTTCCACCGTCGAAGAACTCGACGACGTGGTGTGGAAAATCAAAACCGAACATCTCGAACACGACCGCGACTGGAACGACATGGCCGTGATCGCCCACGACAACGCCACCGTGCGCACGTTCGGCGAACGGCTACGCGCCGACGGCGTGCCCGTACGCTATTCGAGCGTGACCCGCCCCCTCAAGGACGAACCGTTCGTGCAGGGCCTGTTCTCCATGATCGAACTGGCCGAACTGAAACGGCAAGGCATCGCCACCTCGTCCATGAACCTCGACACGGCCGGCGCATACGTGCGCTCACGCGTCGCATCGATTATGAACTCGCCGCTGATCACCACCCCCGGCGAACGTCCGGCTCGGCTGTGCGTGGTCGAATCGGCGATGAACGCGCTCGGCTCGCTGGCCATGGTTTTGCATGACGATACAGCCGATCCGACCACGTCCGACACGTCCGGACGCGCGCTGCTGCCACAGCTGATCGACGATTGGAACGATTACGTCGAAACCTTCCACACCGCACGCGTGGCGGCATCGGCGTCGGACGCGGAAAACGCTGCCGACATGGGCCTGCCGGCAATCGACACCGACGACCGGCTGATGACGGGAGAGCGTGCCGCTGAGGACGCGGACGAACCATCCTTCGGCATGAACGCGCTGTACATCCTGCTATTGGAAGGCGACACTGACCGCGTGCTCGACGCGATCGCCTCCGTACTGGGCCGCAAAGACCCCCAAGCGCAAGCCTTCGCACGCCTGTGGAAAACGCTTGACGATACCCTGCGGTCGGAGGCACGCCTGACATCCCACGAACCGCAATACATGCTCGACTGTGCATGGCAGGCGTTCGGCAAAGCCGAAATCTGGCAGAAAACGGCGTTGCGCAACAACGCCGAAGGCCGCGCGGCCAACGACCGGCTCGACACCGCGATGCGCCTGTTCAGCTACGCGTCCGGCGGCGAATCGAACGGCGTGACGGCAGCGCACACCATCGACGCGTTCATCGAACAGGTCCGCGCGCTCGCCATCGAAGCCGACTCCCTGGCGCACACCGCGCCGATCGATCAGGCCGTGACGCTCACCACGCCCGCCGGAGCTGCCGGAAAACATTGGAAACTCGTGTTCATGCCTGCGTTCCAACAAGGCCAATGGCCGAACCTCGCGCCGCGCAACACCCTGTTCGGCGGGGAGGAACTCGCCGACATCATGCTGCATGGACGACTGTCCGACGACATCGTCACTTCCGCAGGCCGCGAAAACGCGCAGCTCGCCGCGGTGCTCGCCTCCGAACAGAAAAGCCTCCTTGTGGCGCTCACCCGCGCCGATGAGCGCGTGACGGTAAGCGCGGTCCTCAACGAAGACCATGTGCCGTCCGACTTCCTCTACGGCTACCTGCCGGAATGGTTCGACCGCGACCGGGATGCCGATGCGGAAACACGCGTGTACACGGCGGTCGGCGAGGCCGGCGAATACGCGGGACTGGAGGCCGACCCACGTGGCCTGGTCGCCGCCTCGCGAAGCGTGCTGGCCCATGCGCCGACCGATTCCCCCCAAGCGCGCGATGCCGCGCAAGCCTTGGCGTTGTTGGCATCGCATGGCATCGCCGCCGCGAATCCCGACAATTGGGCGTTCCTTACGGAACATGCGGGAGCCGACGATATGACGGAAATCGACGGCAAGATGGAATCTGACGGGAAAACGGAGCATGCCGACAAGGCGAAGCTTATCGAGCAACCGGAATCCATCGAAAAAACGGACGGCCAATCCGACGTGGTCACCCTTTCTCCATCCGCCGTGGACAGTTTGTGGGCGTGCCCGGTGTGCTGGATGCTGGAGAACCGTTTCGCCGGCCCACGCATGGGCAGCGCGGCCACCAGCTTCGGCTCGCTCATCCACGCCGTCGCGCAACAGGCCACCGAAGCCGGCCTCGACCTGCCCCAAAACCACACCGCGGTAAGCGACGAGGACAACATCGACGAAATCACCCAATGGATGATCAGCCGATACAAGACCCTACGTGGCGACCTCAACGCCATCGACGACCCCGAGGAACGGTACAAGGCGCTCGGCAAGGACGCGAAAGCATCGGTCGCATTGCGCAACATCGCCACATATTTCGTCAAGTCGAACCGTACGGGATACCCGTCGAACAACACCGAAACCATCACCGTGGGAACATTGGACCATGCCGAAGCGGAACGGCAGTTCGCCGCGCGATTCGACTTCGACGACATCCTCGACGCCTACAACGCCATCGACGGCAACGCTCCGATCTCCCGCGACGAACTCATCGCCATCATGGGCGCGCTCGTCGGCGGCTGGCCGGAAACCGGCATGAGCGACCGGCTCACCGTACGTCTGTCGGGCAGAATCGACCGTCTTGAACACCGCCGTACCGCAGACGGCCGCGAACAGGTACGGCTGATTGACTACAAAACCGGCAAAGTGCCGAATGGACGCTCCCTGTTCAGCGACCTGCAGCTCGTCTGCTACCAGCTGGGCCTCGCATTCCCGGAACACGACGGAAAACGCGGCGCGCAGGCGATCGCAGCCATGCCGGACATCACCCAAAGCGCCCTGTTCCACGTCATGGAATACGCGGCACCCGCGCCACGCAAAGGGCAAGGCGACGAAGCGTACCACCAGCAGGCGCTGTTCGCCGGCGGAAGCATCAACGCGGGCGATTTCATACCCCGCAAATACGTGCCCAAAATGGCCAGCGTCTTCACCAGCGGCCTCGACGACGTCGAACGGCCGGCGCAGGTCAGCGAAGAACATTGGAAGCAACTTCTGGAATCGCGGTCGAAGATGACGGTATGGTCGCTGACCATGATCTCCCGCGTCTTCTATGCGGCCGCGGCGAGCCGGGCCACCCGCATCACCGCGCGTCCGACCGTGGAACACGTCGGATACTGCAGAACGTACGGCAGTGGGGTCTGCCCGGCCTGCCAAGGCGAGCAGAACACCGTATTCGAAAGGACCGTGGCATGAACGGGAGTAACGGTATGAACGGAAGCATGTCAACGAACGGGGCCACAGCAAAGGGCGATGCGATGGGCACTGTGCCGGCCGCCACGCCGAAATTCACCGACAGTCCGGAACAGGCCGCCGTCATCCAAGCCCCCTCATACGAGGACGTGGTCGTGGTGGCGGGCGCCGGCTCCGGCAAAACCTACACCATGACCCGCCGCATCATCACCCTCATCGACCAGGGCATCAGTCCCGAGAAGATTCTGGGCCTGACCTTCACACGCAAAGCCGCCTCCGAACTGCTTTCGCGCGTTTCCGCTGCCGTGACGCGCAACCAGGCCGGACGTGGTACGCGCGTCGCCTTCCTCAAACCGGAAGTCTCCACCTATGACGCGTTCTTCCAAACCATCGTGCGCCAATACGGCCTGCTCGTCGGCTTCGACCAAAACACGCAGCCATTGAGCGAAGCCGGAGCGCTGCAGCTCATCCACACCGTGCTCGACAAGCACATGGACCAGCTCATGGCCTTCGACCAAGGCGGCGACGAACTCGGCAAATTCTCCACCATCGCCGGCAACGTGTTCACCCTATCCAACGCCATCGCAGGAGCCATGATCGGCAGCGACTGCACCAGCTTCGACGAAGCCGTGGAACGCGTGCGCGCATGGGATAAGGCGTTCGTGGCGCAAGTGGCCAAAGCGCTTGAAGACGAGGACGTTCCCGATGACGAGCCGAAAGTGGGCAAGGCTCCGAAACAGAAGAAAAAGGAATCCGACACCGCCTTCGAAGCGCGCAAACGCGAATACCGCGCCCAATGCCACCAACTCTGCGTCTACAAGACCGCGCAATTGGCCGGCACGGCCCGCAAACGCGACCTGCTACTCGACCTCGTGGCCGACTACCACGCCGAAAAACGCGCCCTCAACATGGCCGAATTCAGCGACTTCACCATCGCCGCATTCCAACTCGTCACCCGATTCCCCTCCATCGGAGCCACCTACCGCAAACGCTACACGCACGTGCTGCTTGACGAATACCAAGACACCTCCACCACGCAGGCGGCCCTCCTGACCGCACTGTTCCACGCCGATTCCACCCATCGCAGCGCGGTGAACGCCGTCGGCGACCCCTTCCAATCGATCTACGCATGGCGAGGAGCCAGCCCAGGCGCATTCCGCATGCTGCAACACGACTTCGGCCACGACGCCACCGACAAGCCCTACACGCTGACCGTCACCCGACGTAACTCGCGCATGGTGCTCGAAGCGGCCAACAATCTGACGAAACCATTGCGCCTGCCCGCCAGACGTCGCGGCAGCTCGCTTATGCGCGAAGTGGACGTGCCCCCGCTCGCCAACATCGACAATGCCCCCGAAGGTACGCTCGGCGTGCTCGGCTACGCCACATTCGGCCAGGAAATCGACGCCATCGTACGCTTCGCCAAACAAGCGATCGCACTGCACACGCCAACCGAAAACGAGCTCGCCGACGGAGCCAAAGACAACCGTCCGCACGTGGCGCTCCTGTTCCGCTCCAAAACGCAGATGCCAGCCTACGAGGACGCACTGGAACAAGCCGGCCTCACCACACTCGTCGTCGGCCAGGCCGCACTCCTGGAACGTCCCGAAATCAAAGACATCCTCGCCCTGCTGCACGTCGTATGCGACCACACCGACAGCGCCGCGCTCATGCGGCTGCTCGCCACGCCACGATTCGGCCTGTCCGCCGACGATCTGCAGGCGCTCGCCGGCATTGCCGAACGGCTCAACACCGCGCAACGCTACCGCGCGCTCGTGTCGGCCGGCATCGTGGAGGCGGATGCGAATCCGTCCGACGCCGACATCCGCGCCACCGTGCGCGCCTACCGCGACCAAGTGCCCAACGCCGTCTTCCTGATTGACGTGCTGCTGCGCGGTGATCTGCGGCACCTCGTCGACGGCGTATTGAGCCGTACGGGAGCCGCGAGCGTCATCCACGCCGGTCGCGTCATCCAACAGGTGCAGCGCACGGCCGGCCATCCGTTGCCGGAAGTGGTACGCACGGCCATCACCGCGCTCGGACTGGACATCGACCTGCTGCTCGCCGAACGGATGCGGCATCCGGATGCCGGCAATCGTGCCACATCGCATGCCGCTTCGTCACTCGACGCGATGCTGTCTCTGGTGGACACCTACTTGCAGGAAATCGCCGCGCAGGGCACGCCAAGCCTGCGCGCGTTCATCTCGTGGGTGGATTCGCTGCGTGACGCGTCCGACGACAACGCCACCGCACCAGATACCCCCGTCGATGTGGTGCTCATGACCGTGCACCAGTCGAAAGGCCTGGAATGGGACGCCGTGGCCGTGGTCGGCATGCGCGACGGCACCTTCCCGTCCAGTCAAGGCGACCACCTGAGCGTCAAAACGGACGAAGACCATCCGGGCGGTCGGCGCGACGGCGTATGGGAGCCGCCGGAATACTTCGAAAAAGCCCACACTTGGCTGGAAGACCCGTCCGCGGTGCCGGTTCCGGTGCGCGCCGACGCGGATATCCTGCCACGATTCCCGCACGACGCGCCCATCGGGGGCAATCCCGTGGAATCGCTCGACGGATTGGACGATGCGGAAGTGATCGACGACGAGGTGTTCGGCACCTTGCGAACCATGGCCGTCGACGATATGGAAGGAATGGATCCGGCAAGCCTGTACCTGACGCAACAGGAGGAATACGGCCGCCGACTGCACGCCGACGAACGCCGTCTCGCCTACGTGGCGTTGACGCGCGCCCGCTACGAGGCGCTGCTCGTATACAGCGGATGCAACGAGACGAGCCGCGACTCCCGCCTGGCGGAGGGAAAGAAAAGCGCCGCGCCGTCGAATTTCTGGCTGGAGACGCGCGATTCGATGAACGGAATCGTCACCGCGGTACGCGAACCGGACAACCTGTCCGACGATGTGGACGGCTCCCCGCACGCGCTGGGACTTGACCTGCCCGACGGCTATTTCGTAGGCGAACACGCCCGCGATTTCGAGAATGCCGTGGTGGGCGATGCGTGGAACACGCCGCTCGAACCGGTCTCGGACGACCATACTTTGCCTTGGCCGTGCGATCTGAGCGCCGATGTCGCCGACAGGCTGCGTGCCGCGGCCGAACAGGTACGTGCCGTCGAATCCGACGAACCGAATATCGCTGAATCCACGGGAACGCAGGGCGACGTTGCCGATGAATCCGCCACGCCATCGCCGGAAACCGGAAACTCACTGCTGCGTCTCGCCAAACTGCTCGTCGCCGACGAACATCTCATGCCGGAACCGGACGTGGCTGACGCAGGCGAATCGCAGGACGCCTTCGACGAGGCCGTGCGTGCCAAAGGCGAACGTATCCTTGCTGCCGGCCGCCAAAACGTCACCTCGCTGCAAGCGCGCGCCGGCTCCATGGGCGAGCGTGACTCCCGCGCCTACTGGCGTGGTCTGGTCCGTCCGATTCCGCACGTCGCCTCGCCGGCGGCACAGCTCGGCACGCGGTTCCACGCATGGGCTGAGCGTTTCATCATGGCGGATGCGGACGTCGACGGCATCGGCGGTACGGAAGGTGCTGCCGGTATGGCCGCGCAGTCGCGTGCGGAACTGATCGCATTGATAGGTGATACGCAAGTCGACGCGGACAACGGCGGCGTGCAATCGCAGGACGCACCATCGCAGGACGCCCAATTGCGAGACGAACGGAAACTGGCCGCTTGGCAGCGTCGTCTCGTCGCTTCGCCGTGGGCAAAACGACGTCCAGCATGGGCGGAACGCCAGCTCGTCGTCGACATGCCCCAGCTCGGCACCATCGTCAACGGCAAACTCGACGCGGTGTTCTTCGGCGGTCTCGACGAAACGGACGAGACGAAACGCTACACCGTGGTCGATTGGAAAACCGGCGTAAAACCACGCAAACCGGACGAAATCAAGGAGAAACTCGCACAGCTCGACCTGTACCGCCTGCTGCTCGCGGCGATGGAAGGGGTGCCGTTGGATGCAATCGACGCCTGTCTCTACTATGTGAGTGAGCCTCACGAGGCCGATCGGGAGCTTGACGCCCTCGACAAAACAGAAGAAGAGATCCTTGCCGAGTTGAGCTACGGAATTCCGCAGCAATCCGACAACGACTAGTGCCGGTGCGCAATGGCTCCTTGACCGAAGAAAGCGGGGGAGCGGCGCTTTCCGGCCTGCCTGCGGGAGAAACCGCTATGCAGGCAGCGTTGTGGAGGAACGCCGCTACCCTCGTGCAGCATGTGTGGGCGGGCGCACATGCCGGACGCAACGACAGTTAAGGAGTGTTTGATATGGCTGCGAACAGCGCAACCGCAATCCCGAACGCCGGCATGGGTGCCGGAACAAACAACGCATCGGCAATCGTCTTCCGTCCCATCGGCTGGGGCGATCTGGACGCGGTGGTCGACCTGTTCGACCGTACCTGGCCGCAGGATGTGGACAAGGTCGGCGCGGACATGTCGCGGCTGATCTCCCGATATTTCGTGCTGCACTACCTGCTGCCGACCACGTTCGCCAACGGCGCGTTCGCCGCCGACGGCACACTCGCGGGCGTCACGTTCATCCGCGTCGCCGGCGAGGCGCCGCAGCTCGACGAAATCGAAGTCGGCGAGGAAATGAAGGCCTTGGAACGCCGCATCGACGCCGATCCGGAGGCCGCTAAGCATATGGCGGCGCTGAAATCCGGCTTCTCGGTGGAACTCGATCTGGAACGCGAAGGGCGCGCCAACGAAACCACCATGGGCGAGCTGGAACTGTTCATCGTCAATCCCGACGTGCGCGGCCACGGTGTGGGCGGGCGGCTTTGGAGACGCATGCAGGAGCATTTCGCCGCATGGGACGTGCCCGCGTTCTACCTGCACACCGATTCCGACTGCGACGTGAGCTTCTACGACCACAAGGGGTTGGACTGCATCGCGCACCGCACGGCAAGCGAGACGGTCGCCCGGCTCGGCGGCAGTGCCGACGGCGAAGTGCCGCCACTGTTCGACGACATGTTCATCTACCGGGGAAAGGTGACGGCGTGACGGGCGCGAAACCGCAATCGCAATCGCACGAACCGCACGAATCGCAGAAAACGCAATCGCCATACGCGCAGCTTTTCCGCATTCCCGGCACGAAGGCGTTCTGCGTGTCCGGAGCCATCGCGCGACTGCCGATGTCCATGATGGGCCTCGGTATCGTGCTCGCGCTCAACCACATGTACGACAATTGGACGATCGCCGGCGTGATGAGCGCCGCGTACGTGCTCGCCACCGCCGCGGTCACGCCGCTGTACGCGCGCCTGTTCGACCGGTTCGGCCAGCGCAAGGTCGGTCCGGTGATCCTGACGGTGCAGGTCATCGTCATGCTGGGCTTCGCGTTCGCCGCGCTGATGCGCGTGCCGATTCCGCTGCTGTTCGTGCTTGCCGTGGTCATGGGCATGACGCAGTTCTCGTTCGGCGCGCTTGTGCGCACCCGTTGGGCGTACGTGCTCGACCGCGCCGACAAGGAGGACCTGCTCAACACCGCGTATGCGCTCGAATCCGCCATCGACGAGATCGTGTTCATCTTCGGGCCGATTCTGGCGGCTTTCCTGGCCGCGTCCGTGCATCCCGTATCACAGCTGTTCGTGCCGACCCTCGCCTGCGCGTTCGGCGGTGCCGTGTTCTTCGCATTGCGTGACACTCAACCGCCGGTATTGCGCGAAATCACGGTCGTCGCGGCCGGTACGGACGATGCTGACGTGCGATTGGCGGCCGGCGGTGCCGCTGGTGCCGCGGTTTCCGCGGACCGTTTCGATTTGGATCGGCTCAAGACGGGCGATCGCGACCGCAACAAGCGCAATGTGCTCACCTATGCGGGTGTGCTGCCGCTTCTCGCCGTGTTCATCGTGTTCAACATGGCGTTTACCGCGTTTGACACGTCCATGACCGCCGTCATGAAATCGCTGCACCTCGACTCCGTGCTGGGCGTGCAGCTGGCCATGCTGGCCGTCGGCTCCTGCATGGGCGCGCTGGTCTTCGGCTCGCGCGAGCTCAAAGGCTCCCGTTGGCGTCACATGATCATGTTCCTCGCGTTGATGACCGTCGGCTTTGTGGTGATCCACCTGTGCCAGGGCAACCTGATCGTGATGGGACTGGTGGAGATCCTCACCGGTCTGACCATTTCGCCGGTGTTCGCCTCCGGCAACCTCGTCGTCAAGGAGACCGTGCCCGAGGAATCGCTCACCGAAGGCCTGTCCTGGGTGAGCACCGCCGGCACGATGGGCGCGTCGTTCGGCTCCATGATCACCGGCATCGTGCTCGACCATTTCGATCCGGGCGTGGGATTGAGCCTGCCCGCCGTGTTCGTGGGCTGTTCGATTCCGTTCGCGCTGTTCGGCTGGGTGCTGGTGCGCCGCCGCGGCTGACCGACGTTCGATCGTCAAGCGTCATAGCCGCCTGCCTCCGCGTCGAAGCGTCTCTTTAGATTCATAAGTGGAACACGTTATGGACGCGGACACGCGATTTCGAACACATGCGCACGGCAAACGTACGACATGCGCAACATGCGCGTCCGCGAAAACATCAAGGAGCTGCAATGATCAAGGTTTCCGTAGTCGGCGCCAAGGGCCGTATGGGCTCGCATGTGGTCGACGCCGTCAATGCCGCCGCCGACACCGAACTCGCGCTCGCGCTCGACGCAGGCGACGACCTGGCCGCCATCACCCCCGAAAACACCGACGTCGTGGTGGAGTTCACCGTGCCGAGCGTGTCGCTGGGCAATGTGCTCGCCCTCGTCAAGCAGGGCGTCGACGTGGTGGTCGGCACCACCGGCTGGACCGAAGAGAAGCTCGACCAGGTGCGTGCCGCGCTCGCAGCAGCTCCGCGTGAGGGCCAGAGCGTGTTCATCGCGCCGAACTTCGCCATTTCCGCGGTGCTCGCCGACCATTTCGCAAAGGTCGCGGCGCCGTATTTCGAATCCGCGGAAGTCATCGAACTGCACCACCCGACCAAGGTGGACGCTCCGTCCGGCACCGCTTTCCACACTGCGCAGGGCATCGCCGAAGCGCGCAAGGCGGCCGGTCTCGGCCCGGTTCCGGACGCCACCGAAACCGACGGCGGCTCCCGCGGCCAGGTGGTGGACGGCATCCACGTGCACGCCGTGCGTCTTCGCGGCCTCAACGCCCACGAGGAGGTGCTGTTCGGCAACTCCGGCGAACAGCTGACCATCCGCGCCGACAGCTTCGACCGCATCTCCTTCATGCCGGGCGTGCTGCTGGCCGTGCGCAAGGTCTCCACCGGAACCTACCCGGGTCTGACTGTCGGCCTCGACCACTTCCTCGACCTGTAATCGTATTTTTTTCAAACTGCCGACGGGTGCATGTGTCTCCCGTCGGCAGTTTTTTTATGGCGGATCTGTTCCGATTATTTGGCAAGGCGTGCGATGGCGGCGCTGACTTCCGCCAGCTTTTCGTCGGCAACGGTACCGCCCTCCGCCGCGGCTTTGGCGACGCAATGGTGCAGATGGTCGTCGAGCAGCAGTAGCGCCACCGACTTCAGCGCGCTGTCCGCTGCGGAAATCTGCGTCAGAATGTCGATGCAGTATTCGCCGTTTTCCGTCATCTGCCGAATGCCGCGCACCTGCCCTTCGATGCGATTCAATCGTGCGATGATCCTCTTCTGGTCGCTTGCGTACCCGTGTTGTGTGGCGTTCATATCGTCCTCCTCGCTGCGCTGAAAATTTTATCTACGGCTGAAGTTTGCTCGTCCCTCTTGCCAATATACCCTATAGGGGTATATTGTGATGGTGTTTGCCGAAATCGAAAGCCAATTACGGACGGAAGGCGGCTGGAATATGCACATCGCAATCGCGCTTATTATGGCGCTGCTCGTCACGGCGGGCGTGCTGTGGTTCTTCTTCGCACCGCGCAAAGCGTATCGTGCGCCGTTGCGCGACGGCGTGCAGGAAGCGGTCGTCGAAGTCAAAGGCGGGTATAACCCAGCCGTCATCGAAGCTGAAGCGGGCATGCCGTTGCGGCTGATCTTCGATCGCAAGGAAGACGGCGAATGCTCGTCGCATGTCGTGTTCTCCGATTTCGGGGTCGATCTTGCGTTGCCCGCCTTCCGCACGACCACGCTGACGCTTCATCCCGACCAGCCGGGCGAGTATCCCTTCGCATGCGGTATGAACATGCTGCACGGCACGTTGCGCATACTGCCGGGAAAGCATGCAAGTGTCGGTGCCGCCGCCGGTTCCGCGGTTGGTTCCGTCGGCGCCAGTATGTCCGATTCCGGCGATTCGGACATTCGCGCGACTGCTGACGGTGCCCACGCATCCGGTTCCGCGGAAACAGGCGTGCAATGCGCGCAAAAAGGCGCCGTCCAAACGTCCGGTTCGGGTGATTCGGGCAAATCGCGCGGATCGGAATCGGAAATTCGCGCCCTCATCACCCGTCTTATCGTGGCGGCCGTCTGCACGATTCCGGTATTCGGCTCCACCATGCTCATGCTGTATCCGATGCCGAACTGGCTGCAGTTCCTGCTGATGCTGCCAATCGTCGGCTATGCGGCATTGCCGATTTTCCGCAGCGGTTTCGCCGCGATCGCCCACCGCTCGCCGGAGATGAACGCGCTCGTCAGCCTTGGTGCGCTGGCCGCATTCGCCTACTCCTGCGTGGTCACCTTCGCACCGAACGTCCTGCCCGAGAACGCGCGCGAACCGTATTTCGAAGCGGTCGGTGTGGTCGTCACGCTTATGCTTGTCGGCCAGCTGCTCGAAGCGCGCGCCCGCAAAGGCACCGGTGAAGCCATGCGCGCATTGGCGGGTCTGCAACCGAAAACCGCCCGCGTGGTGCGAGACGGCAAGGAAACCAGCATCGCCATCGATGACGTGCGCGTCGGCGACATCATCGCCATCCGTCCCGGCGAGCAGCTGCCGGTCGACGGCATCGTCATATCCGGCACCTCCACCGTGGACGAATCGATGATCACCGGCGAAGCCATGCCGGTCGCCAAAACCGAGGGCAGCGAAGTGACGGGTGCCACCATCAACGGTGGTGGCTCGCTGCGGTACCGCGCCACGAAAGTCGGCAAGGACACCGTGCTCGCGCAGATCATCGGCATGGTGGCCGCCGCACAAAGCTCGAAAGCCCCCGTGCAACGATTGGCGGACCGTATCTCCGGCGTTTTCGTGCCGGCCGTGGTACTCATCGCCGTATGGTCGTGCGCGCTGTGGTTCGCGTTCGGCCCCGAGCCGCGTGTCACGCACGCGCTGGTCGCCGCGGTGTCGGTGCTGCTGGTCGCCTGCCCGTGCGCGCTCGGACTGGCGACTCCGTTGTCGGTGACGGTCTCGACTGGCCGCGCGGCCCGTATGGGAGTGCTGGTCCGTTCCGCCGAAGCGTTGGAAACGTGCGGTAAAGTCAATGCCGTCGTATTGGATAAGACCGGCACGATCACCGCCGGCAAACCCACCCTTACCGATGTGCTGCCGTTGGGCGTGTGGCATCGGCGTCCCGATGATTTGCTGACGATTGTCGCCGCCGCCGAACGCGATTCCGAACACCCGCTCGCTGCTGCGATCGTTGCCGCAGCTGCGGAAAAAGCCGACGTCGCGGACGTTGCGGAACTCGCGCAAACCACCGATTTTCAGGCGATTGCCGGCCGTGGCGTCACCGCGCGCGTCACCTTCCGCGGCCTGCCGCACACCGTCGCCGTCGGCAACACCGACCTGATCGACGACCTTGACGTCGACATGCCCGACGTTACGTCCGATACCTCCGAAATTGCCTCCGAGACCATCCACGATACGAACCTCGACGCCATCATCGCCGACATGGAACTCCTGTCGCAGCAAGGCAAAACGCCGATCCTAGCGGCCATCGACGGCCATCTCGCCGGCATCGTCGCCGTCGCCGACGTGCCGAAAGCCGACTCGCGCCAAGCCGTCGAGCTGCTCCGCAAACGTGGCGTCGAAGCCGTCATGCTCACGGGAGACAATCCGACCACCGCACGCGCCATCGCAAGCCAGGTCGGTATCGACGAACGTCATGTGATCGCCGGCGTGCGGCCGGAACGCAAGGCCGACGAAATCGCAAAACTCCAATCGCAAGGCTATACGGTGGCGATGGTCGGCGACGGCATCAACGACGCGCCCGCCCTCGCCCGAGCCAACGTCGGATTCGCCATCGGCACCGGCACCGACGTGGCCATCCAATCCGCCGACGTGACACTGATGGGCGGATCGCTGATGGGACTCGTGCACGCGCTCGACCTGACGCATGCCGCCATGCGCAACATCGCGCAGAACCTCGGCTTCGCACTCGGCTACAACAGCATCGGCATCGCGATCGCGGCCGGCGTGCTGTATCCGTTCACCGGAACGCTGCTGAATCCGATGATCGCCGGCGCCGCGATGGCGTTCTCGTCGTTGTGCGTGGTGACGAACGCAAGCCGGCTGCGCCTGTTCGATCCGGACGCGGAGGCGGCGAAAAACAAGACGTATCGGGTACGCAAGCCCGATCCGAGCAAGAATAATGGCAACCAGCACAGTCGGAAAGGAACGATCATGGGACTGTTCAGCGATCACAAGGCCAAGAATGAAGCCGAGAACATGGGTGCGATGGGCGCCGGACACTGCTGCGGCGGTCATGACGGCCACGGCATGGCTTCGAATATGGGCGATTCCGCGGCGAACGTTGCGAAGGACCCGGTTTGCGGCATGAGCGTCGATCCGGCCACCGCGGCCGCGACCCGCGAATACGGCGGCGTCACCTACTACTTCTGCAACCCCGGTTGCGCCGACAAGTTCGCCCAGAACCCGGCCGCCTACCTGGGCTGAGACCTGATTCTCGTCCGTCCCCAATCTGCCGACATCGAATGACATCCGGCCGTCGGCGGGTTGGGGATTTTTGTTGAATGGTTGATTTATGGATTCCGATTCACGGACGAACGATAAGATTCCCCTCCCGCACTCCGGAGAGCGCGTCCCGCCCCGCTACAAACGTGCGCGTGACGACGCCGTTAAGCGTCATGCCATCGCAGGCGCAGATCGGATTGCGGCTTTCCAAAGCGGTAGCATCCACAACAAACCGTTCGTACGGGCGAATAATCGCCAAATCGGCCCGCAATACCGGCGTCATATCGCCACGATCGTCAAGTCCCACAAGCTGTGCGGTGTTGCACGGCATCCACCGCACGACGTCGGCCAAACTCAAGCCGCACCGCATCGCACCCGTCAACACCGCGCGGAATCCGACCTGCAGACTGGAAACGCCACCCCACGCGGTGGCGAGCGTGCCGGCTTTCATATCCGCGCTGGCCGGGGAATGATCGGTGACGACACCATCCAACGTGCCGTCGGCAAGCCCCGCCCATAGCGCGTCCTGCTCATGCAGATCACGAATCGGCGGACAGCATTTGAACGCGGTGGCGTTGTCGGGAATATGGTCGCAATCCAACGTGAGGTAATGCGGACAGGTCTCCGCGCTGACCGGCAGTCCTTCGGTCTTCGCCCGCCGCAGCACGTCCACGCTCAGACCGCTGGACACGTGCAGAATATGCGTGCGGCAGCCGGTGCGTGCCACCAGCCGTACGATCTTGCGCACCGCGTTCGCCTCGCATTCGGCCGGGCGCGATGCCGCGTTCAACAGTGTTCGCAACAGTCGGGGATTTTGTTGCCGCGTTAGTCGCCCATTTCGCTGGTTTGGCACCGTTTCTTCTATGCCGAATCCGCCCGATATGCGATGTTGATTGTGTGGGGTAAGCTGTTTTTGCCATGGTCGGTCATCTCCTGATGGTGGGTCGCGTTGCCAAGAGGCGCCGCCATTGCCTGTGATGGATGCATTTCAGTGCTTACGGCATCTGAAATTCTTCATTCGTCGTAACAGTTGTCGGTGGCCAAACCTGGTGAAACCCGGAAAGCAAGGGGTAGCATCGTCAGGAGAGCGGATGCGCCGCGTGAGAATGTACTGCAGGGAAGGGCGATGAGCGTGACTTCTGGAATTATGCTTTCAGACAATATGGGGGCTTCGAAGGACGCCATGGACGAGGAAGGCAATGCTGCCGCGGACCTCGGCTTGGTGGCGCGCATCCGGGAATCCTTCGATTCGCTGACTGCGACGGAACGTGAGGCCGCGCAGTTCATTCTGGGTCATCTAACCGACGTGCTGGTCTGCAATTCCGTGGAATTGTCGCAGTTGAGCGGCATCTCGCAGCCGACGCTCAGCCGCCTGTACCGCAAGCTCGGTTATTCGAATGCGGGTGAATTCAGACGCGACGTGCGCCGTATCCACCGTCCAGGCGCTCCGGAAACCGTGCGAAATGTTCGCTGCGATGATTTGCTTGCCGACCATTTGCTCAGGGATTCGGAAAGCCTGAAACATACGTTTGAGGACATCGACCGCGCGCAATTGGATTCCGCATGCCGGGACATGGCCATGGCTCCGCATGTCGCGGTGGTCGGTTACCGCAATGGATATCCCGTGGCGCTTCATTTGCGTGAACAATTGCTGCAGCTGCGTGGAAACATCGATATTCTCCCGCATCCGGGGCAATCTATCGCAGAGGAATTGACTGACTACTCATCGGACGATGTGGCCGTCATCGTCGGCGTGGGTCGGCGTCCTCCTTTTTTCGCCCGACTTGTCGACGTGTTACTCGAACGTGGGGTCACCGTGGTGGTAATAGGCGACGTCGCGGCACGCAATGCCCTTATCGGACGCAACGTCGTCTTCTTCAACGTGGCGTTGAACTCGCATATGCTTTCAAGCTTCACTGCGGCGTTCGCTTTGGTTGCCCTCTTCGCGGACGAGGTGGGGGAACGTCTCGGAAGCGATGACGTCGACGTGCGGAAGCGCATTGAGGACATCAACGATTGTTTCGAAACGCTTGGCGAGCTTGGTGATTGACGGTATAGCGGCGGTCGGCCGGAACCATGGAGGCGAAAACGGGAATGGAGGCATTGTGAACAAGATAAACGGAGCGTTGGCGTACGACCTTCCTTCCACTGGACCGTGGGCTGCCTTGGTCTTCCTCGTATCGCTGAATCTGCGTCCCTCCATCGCGGCGGTCGGTCCGGTGCTCTCGCAAATAGGTACTGGCCTTCATTGGGCCGAGGGAGTGCAGGGCGTGCTGACCGCGATTCCCCTACTCGCCTTCGCTGCGGTCAGCCCGCTGGTCACGTTCCTTGCACGCCGCATCGGCATCGACATGTCGATTCTGCTGGCCCTGCTGTGCATCGCGGCGGGCGACGCCATCCGCTCGTTCGGCGGCGGCGTTGGCATCTGGCTGGGCACGGTGGTGTTCGCCTCCGCCATCGCCGTCGGCAACGTTCTTGTGCCGGTGATCGCGAAACGTGACTATGCCGGCCATGTCGCGATGGCGACCGGCGTCTATTCCGGTTGCATCACCGCCGGCAGCGCCACCGCAGGTTTGCTGTCCGCGCCGCTTGCGCAGATGTGGGGCGGTTGGCGCGCGTCACTCGCCTTCTGGAGTGTGCCGCCGCTGGTCGTCGCCGTGCTGTGGGCGTTGCGTATCCTGCACAATCGCAAAGTCGTTATCGCTTCCGCCGGCGGCACCATCGAAACCAGCGATACTGGCGATATCGATGATATTGGCGATCGCAGCACGACGGCCAACGCACAAAACCCGCATTCCGCACAGCGACCGGCATGTTCCACGCAATCGTCGCATGGCGTGTTCACCCGCGTGCTGCGCCGTCCGATGACGTGGTACGTGACGGCCTTCATGGGACTGCAATCGTCCGCCTTCTACACCATGTCCAACTGGATGCCGTCCATCTCGGCGTCCATCGGCTACGACGCCTCCACCGCCGGCGTGCATCTGTTCATCTTCCAAGGCATCGGCATTTTCTCCGGCCTGCTCATTCCGAAATTCATGAACGTGCGCGGCAACCAGGTCTGCGCGGCGCTTACCGCCAGCGCTCCCATGCTGATCGCCGGCCTTGGCATGCTGCTGCTGCCGCATCTCATGCCGGTATGGGCGTTCGTCGGCGGCTGCGCGCAAGGCGCGTCCCTGGTGGTGGCGCTCGCATTGATCGCGTTGCGCGGCCGTGACAGCGCCGAAACCGTGGTGCTGTCGGGCGTCGCGCAGTCGTTCGGCTATCTGATCGCCTCGCTCGGCCCGCTTATGTTCGGCGTGCTGGTCCAGGCCACCGGCGGCCATCATGTGCCGCTGATGGTGTTCACGTTCGTCGCTTTCCTGCAGTGCGTCGTCGCGGTCATCGTCGGCAGGCCTTCCAAAATGTGACTTTTCGCATCTCGCGAAATCGAAAGCGTCCGCAGAGGGAAGTACCGTTAGCCGTATGACAAGCCCTAAGACTGACGACGGTACAATGCATCTGCTCGATCCTGCTCCCTTCGGACGTATCCTTCCGGCCATGGTCACCCCCATGAAGGCCGACGGAGCCGTAGATTTCGAAGCCGCGCAACAGCTGGCGAGGCAGCTCGTGGCGGATGGTGCCGACGGTCTTGTGGTCAACGGCACCACCGGCGAATCTCCGACCACCCACATGGAGGAGAAGGTCGAGCTGGTTCAGGCCGTCAAGGAAGTCGTGGACGTGCCGGTCATTTCCGGCGCCGGTTCCAACGACACCGCGCACACCGTGCGCATGGTGGAGCAGACCCAGGAGGCGGGTGCCGACGCGGTGCTCGTGGTCGCCCCGTATTACTCCCGTCCGTCGCAGGAAGGCGTGTTCCGCCACTACAAGGCGGTCAACGATTCCGCGGACAAGCCGATCATCATCTACGATGTGCCGGGCCGTACCGGACTGCACATCCAGCTGGAGACCTACCGCCGTCTGGCCGAGCTCGACCACGTCAAGGCCGTCAAGGACGCCACCGGAGACATCGCCGGCGCGGTACGCAAGCGTATGGAAACCGGCCTGACCTGGTATTCGGGCGATGACGGCCTGTTCCTGCCGTTCCTGTCCGTCGGCGCAGTCGGCATCATCTCCGTGATCGCGCACGCCGCCGCCGGCCCGATGCGTGACCTCGCCAACGCGTTCGATCGTGGCGATATCCACGAAGCGCAGCGCATCTCCGTGCAGCTGGCGCCGCTCGTCGAAGCGATGAACGGCAATGGCTTCCAGGCCGTGATGGCCAAGGCCTCGCTGAAGGTGCGTGGAATCCTCGACTCCACCGAAATGCGCCTGCCGAACGTCGGTCCGGGCGAAGCGGAACTCGTGCGCGCGGAAAAGGGCATGCGCGCCGCGGGACTGCTGTGAACCGAATCGCATGATGCGACTGGCCTGTCGCGCATGAACGCCGGCAGGCACCCAAATTCCTCGTTTCCGCATAGGCGGAGACAATTAGTAATAGAAATCCAACTAGGAAATGGCTACAGAAGAAACCACAAAGACAACAACACACAAGCGCGGCAGCAAAGCTGCCAAGCGCACTGAAACCGCAGTCAAGGCATCCAAGACCACTAAGGCCGCGAAGTCCGAGAAGACCGCCATCAAGAAGGCCAAGTCCTCCACCCGCAGCCGTGGCAACGGTGGCTCGCGCAACGGCGGCTCCCGTGGATCCCGTGGCGGCAACGGTTCGAACCGTCGTCCGTCGCATTCCGCGCCGCAATCCACCGCGCCGCAGCAGGACGAGGTGCTGATCGCCCCGCCGAAGTACCGCAAGGGCTCCATGCGCATCGTGCCGCTCGGCGGTCTGGGTGAGATCGGCCGCAACATGAACGTGGTCGAATACAACGGGCATATCCTGCTCATCGACTGCGGCGTGCTCTTCCCGGAAGAGGAGCAGCCGGGCGTGGACCTCATCCTGCCTGACTTCCACTACATCAAGGACCGTCTCGACAAGGTCGAGGCGCTTGTGCTCACCCACGGCCACGAGGACCATATCGGTGGCGTGCCGTACCTGCTCAAGCTCCGCCCGGACATTCCGCTGATCGGTTCCAAGCTCACCCTCGCCTTCGTTGAGGCCAAGTGCAAGGAACACCGCATCAACCCGACGCTCGTCGAGGTCAAGGGACGCGACAAGCTCAAGGTCGGCCCGTTCAACCTGGAATTCGTGAACGTCACGCACTCCATTCCGGACGCGCTCGCCGTGTTCGTGCAGACCCCCGCCGGCTCGCTTATCGACACCGGCGACATCAAGCTCGACCAGCTGCCGCTCGACCACCGCATCACCGATCTGGTGGAATTCGGCAAGCTTGGCGAAAAGGGTGTGGATCTGCTGATGATGGACTCCACCAACGCCGAGGTCCCGGGCTTCGTCAAGCCGGAGACCTCCATCGGTCCGGCGCTCGACCAGGCGTTCGCACAGGCCACTCGCAAGATCATCGTGGCCAGCTTCTCCAGCCACGTGCACCGCGTGCAGCAGGTCGTGGACGCCGCCCACAAGTACGGCCGCAAGGTCGTGTTCGTCGGACGTTCCATGGTCCGCAACATGTCCATCGCAGCAGATCTGGGCTACCTGCGTCTGCCCGAGGACACCGTCATCGACCTGAAGCAGGCCCATGACGTGCAGGACGACAAGCTCGTCTACATGTGCACCGGCTCCCAGGGCGAGCCGATGGCCGCGCTCGGCCGCATCGCCGACGGCAACCACCGCGACATCACCATCAACGAGTTCGACACGGTGATTCTCGCCAGCTCCCTGATCCCAGGTAACGAGCATGGCGTCTACAAGGTCATCAACAAGCTCGTGCAGCTCGGAGCCCGCGTGGTCAACCGAGACAACGCCGCCGTGCACGTCTCCGGCCACTGCAACGAAGGCGAGCTGCTGTACATGTACAACATCGTCAAGCCGAAGTGCGCCATGCCTATCCACGGCGAAAACCGCCACTTGGTGGCCAACGGCATGATCGCCGTCAAGACCGGCGTCGATCCGCAGAACGTCGTGCTGGCCGAAGACGGCGACGTCGTCGACCTGTACCACGGCCAGGCCGCGGTCGTCGGCTCCGTGCCGTGCGGCTACGTCTACGTCGATGGCGATTCCGTCGGCGAACTGACCGACGAAGAACTCGAGAAGCGCCGCATCCTCGGCACCGAAGGCTTCGTGTCCAGCTTCGTGGTCGTCGACACCGAAACCGCGGATGTCATCACCGGCCCGAAGATCTACCTCAACGCGGTCGCGGAAGACGAAAGCGAGTTCGACAAGGTCCGTCACCAGATTGTCGAGCAGCTGCAGGACGCGATGATGCAGGGCACGCGCGACACCTACAAGCTGCAGCAGATCATGCGACGCACACTCGGCGGCTGGGTGGCACGACAGCTGCACCGCAAGCCGATGATCGTCCCCGTCGTCGCCGACATCGCGCAGGACGTGGATGACGCGATGGGACTGAACGCCGCGAAATAAGCCGTAAATTTACCATAAATTGAATCAAGGCGACGTGATCGGCACAACTGATCGCGCCGCCTTCTGTTACCAGAAAGAAGGAGTGACATGCCAGGAGCAAACCTCACCCGAATCGAAGCGGAAGAACGCAAAAGCATCATCGCCGCGCCAATCCATTACACGGTCAAGCTTGACCTGACCCGCGGAGCCAAGGATTTCGGCTCCGAAACCACCATCACCTTCGACGCGAAGCCGGGGGAGTCAAGCTTCCTTGACCTCATCGCCAACGAAGTCAGCGAGATCACCCTCAACGGCGAAACCCTCGACCCGGCTGAAGCGTACGTCGACAGCCGCATCGAACTGAAGAACCTCAAGGAGCACAACGAGGTCACCGTCAAGGCGATGTGCCAGTACTCCAACACCGGCGAAGGCCTGCACCGCAGCGTCGACCCGTCCGACGGCAACGTCTACCTGTACACCCAGTTCGAAGTGCCGGACGCCCGCCGCGTCTACGCCGTGTTCGACCAGCCCGACCTGAAGGCCGTGTTCGACTTCTCCGTGCTCGCCGCCAAATCCTGGATCGTCACGTCCAACATGCCCACCGCCTCCGTGACCGACAACGAAACCGTCACCGAGGAAGGCACGCTCGGCGATCACGCCGCCGAAACCACCAAGCTGTGGGTGTTCGAACCGACCCCAACCATGAGCTCCTACCTCACCGCCATCTGCGCCGGACCGTACGCCGAATGGCACACCGAATACGCCAATGAGGACGGCCGCACCGTGCCGATGGCCATGTACTGCCGCCAGGCGCTCGCCAAGGCCTTCAGCAAGGACGTCGACTACCTGTTCGACATCACCAAGAAAGGCTTCGCCTTCTACGCCAAGACCTGGGGCGTGCCGTACCCGTACGCCAAGTTCGACCAGATCTACGTGCCGGAATACAACGCCGGCGCCATGGAGAACATCGGCATGGTCACCATCCGCGACCAGTACGTGTTCGAATCCAAGGTCACCGACGCCTATGCGGAACGCCGTGTGGTCACCGTGCTGCACGAGCTCGCCCACATGTGGTTCGGCGACTACGTGACCATGAAGTGGTGGAACGACCTGTGGCTCAACGAATCCTTCGCCGAGTTCACGTCCACCCTCGCCACCGCCGAAGCCACCGAATGGAAGGACGCCTGGGCAACCTTCAGCTCCGGCGAAAAGAGCTGGGCGTTGAATCAGGACCAGCTGAGCACCACCCACCCGATCGTCGCCCCGATCAACGACCTCAACGACACCTACGTCAACTTCGACGGCATCACCTACGCCAAGGGCGCCTCCGTGCTGAAGCAGCTCGTGTACTACGTGGGCCGTGAGAAGTTCTTCAAGGGCATCAACAACTACCTCAACAAGCACGCCTACTCCAACGCCACCCTCGCCGACCTGCTCGCCGAACTGGAACTCACTTCCGGCCGCGACCTGAAGGCGTGGAGCGCCCAGTGGCTTGAGGAATCCGGCATCAACACCATCGCCACCGAAGTCGAAGAGAACGAGGACGGCACCATCAAGCGTCTCGCCCTGCGCCAGACCGCTCCGGCCGAGCATCCCGTGCTGCGCGCCCACCGTCTCGCCGTCGGCTTCTACAACGAGGATCCGGAAACCGGCAAGATCGTGCGCACCGACCGTTTCGAACTGGACGTCGACGGCGAACTGACGGTCGTCGACGCGGCCGCGGGCAAGGCACGTCCGTCGCTGATTCTGGTGAACGACGACGACCTGACCTACACGAAGCTGCGTTTCGACGACAAGAGCCTCGCATTCGCGACAAGCAACCTGTACCGCTTCGACGACGCGCTCGCCCGTTCCGTGATCTGGCTCGCCCTGTGGGACATGACCCGCGACGGCGAACTGCCGGCACGCCAGTTCATCGACACCTCGCTGGCCGCGCTCGCCACCGAACACGAGTCCACCACCTTCCGTTACGCGCTGGCACAGGTCAGCACCACCGCATGGCATTACACCGCTCCGGCAGAGCGTGCCGAGATCGTGAAGCATGTGGCCGCCGAACTGTTCAAGCTGGCGGGTCAGGCCAAGGCCGGCTCCGACGAACAGTTCCAGCTCGTCACCGCCTACCTGGGCTACGGCGAGCCGGGCGACGAGGCGTTCGTCGCCAACGCGAAGGGCCTGCTCGACGGTTCCGTGGCATTCGACGGTCTGGAAATCGACAACAACTTCCGCTGGACCATCATCAACGCGCTGAGCACCGTCAACGCGATCGACCAGGCGGGAATCGACGCCGAACTGGCCAAGCGCGAAACCACCGAGAACCGTGAGTTCGCCTATGGCGCACGCGCCGTGGCCGGTACCGCCGAAGCGAAGGCATGGGCTTGGAACGAGGCCCTGCACAACGACGAGCTGACCAACATGCAGCTTGAGGCTGTGGCCGGTGGCTTCGCAGCCACCCCGCGCGCCGACTTGGCCGAACCGTACGCCGAGAAGTATTTCGAGGTCGCCGACTGGATTTGGGAGCACAAGACCTTCCACATGGCGGAAGCGCTGCTCGAAGGCCTGTATCCGGGCTATGCCGATCCGGCGAAGCTCGTGGAGCTGGGCGACGCCTGGCTCGCCTCCCATAAGGACGCGGACAACGCCTTGCAGCGCATTGTGCGTGGCAACGTCGAGGCTTCTCACCGCACGCTGAAAGTGCGCGACTTCAACGCCGCGCTCTGATAGCAGGGGCGACAGGAACGTTCCCGCTTAAGAGCCGTCATGTCGTCGCACGACTTTGATTTTGGGTGCGATTTTCAAAGTCATGCGACGGGCATATCGGCATTTATGCCCCCTAATCCTCGTTTTCCGCTTGAAAATAAGGATTAGGGGGCATTTTGCGTCGAAGGCTGTCGCACGACTTTGATTTTGGAGGCATTTTTCAAAGTTGTGCGACAAGCGTGCTGGCTTTCATACCCTCTAACTCTTATTTTTTGCTGGTTTTCAACGGAAAATGATAGTTAGGGGGTATTTCTTTATCAAGTGTTGCCGCACGACTTGATTTTCCGCCTTGAAATCAAAGTCGTGCGACACGAAAAGGGCATTGCGCGCCGTGAAATGCTTTGAATTGTGAAGTGTTATGCGATTGCGTCGTCACCTGCTGGTTTCGGCGGCACGGTTGAGTACGATAGGTCACGGAAATATCGTTTGCAGATAGCGAGGATTTGAGACTCATGCCACGTATGTTCGGAACCGACGGCGTTCGAGGATTGGCGAATAGGGATTTGACGGCACAGCTGGCGCTCGATTTGGGTGACGCCGCGGTGCGTGTGCTGGGCGATGACGAGCGGAGCGAATTCGAAAGCCGTCGCCGTGCGCTGGTCGGTCGTGATACACGAGTTTCCGGCGATTTCCTTGCCGCCGCATTGTCCGCTGGCATGTCCGCCGGCGGCTTCGACGTGATCGACGCCGGCATCATCCCGACGCCGGGCGTCGCATACCTGACGTCCGTGCTCAACGTGGAAATGGGCGCGGTGATCTCCGCATCCCACAATCCGATGCCCGACAACGGCATCAAGTTCTTCGCCCGCGGCGGCTTCAAGCTGCCCGACACCAAGGAAGACGAGATCGAAGCGGTGCTCGGCCAGGATTGGGATCGTCCTACCGGCGCCGGCGTGGGTCGTGTCAGCCATGACACCGCCACCGCAACCAACCTGTACATCGACCATCTGGTTTCCGCCATCGCGCCGGTCGGTCCGGACAAGTCGCAGCCGACGCCGCTGAAGGGCCTGAAGATCGTGGCCGACTGCGCGAACGGCGCCACGTCCGTGGTCGCTCCGGAAGCCTTGCGCCGCGCCGGCGCCGACGTGACCGTCATCAACGCGTCGCCGGACGGCTACAACATCAACAAGAACGCCGGCTCCACCCATCCTGAGCAGCTGCAGGCCATGGTCAAGGCCTCCGGCGCCGTCATGGGCGTTGCCTTCGATGGCGATGCCGACCGTTGCCTTGCCGTGGATGAGGATGGCAACATGGTCAACGGCGATCAGATCATGGGCATTCTGGCACGCGCCAAGAAGAACGCGGGCAAGCTCAACCATGACACCCTCGTCGTGACGGTGATGAGCAACCTCGGTCTGAAGTTGGCCCTGCGTTCCATGGGCATCAAGACCGTGCAGACCAACGTGGGCGACCGTTACGTGCTTGAAGAGATGCTGCGAGGCGATTATTCGCTCGGCGGCGAGCAGTCCGGCCACGTGATCAACCGTGAATTCGCCACCACCGGCGACGGCACCCTGACCGCGCTCACCCTGTGCAACGAGGTCGTCAAATCCGGTAAGAGCCTGAAGGAACTGGCCGCCGACTTCCCGCAGCTGCCGCAGACGCTCATCAACGTGCCGAACGTGGACAAGATGGCCGCCAAGACCAACGCCAAGGTGCAGGCCGCGGTGGAACGCGAAGAGAAGCTGCTGGGCGACACTGGCCGCGTGCTGCTGCGTCCGTCCGGCACCGAGCCGCTCGTGCGCGTCATGGCCGAAGCCGAAACCCAGCAGCAGGCAGACGAAGTGTGCGATCGCCTCGCCAAGGTCGTCGCCGACGAACTCACCCTGTAAGAGCCCGCAAGGAGATATGCCCCATGTTCGGACACAACTCGAAAGTGGACCTCGAACTCAACCGCGAGGTCGAAAAGCTCATCAAAACCGGCGGCAAAGAGAAAATCATGCCGATCGTGCAGGCCGGCGAACCGGTATTACGCCAGCAGACCATCGCCTACGACGGCCAGTTGAGCCGCAAAACGCTTGACAAGCTCATCGACACCATGCGCACCACCATGCTGGAAGCGCCGGGCGTGGGCCTCGCAGCCACCCAGATCGGTCTCGGTCTGGCTTTGGCCGTCGTCGAAGACCACGTATGCGAAGGCGACGATGGCGATCCGCGCGAAGCTGCGGAATTCCCCTTCCACGCCATCATCAACCCCAGCTACGAGCCGATCGGCACCGAAACCCGCAGCTTCTACGAAGGCTGCCTGAGCTTCGACGGTTACCAGGCCGTACGCAAGCGTTGGCTTGACATCACCGCCCGTTGGCAGGATGAGGACGGCAACAAGCATGAGGAACATCTGCACGGCTGGCCGGCCCGCATCTTCCAGCATGAAACCGACCATTTGAGCGGTGAACTGTACATCGACCAGGCCGAAATCCGAAGCCTGACCACCAATGAGAACCTTGAGGATTTCTGGTGCGAGGATCCGGTACCGACCGAAGCGGCGGCCGAACTCGGCTTCGAACTGTAATCGCGTAAACGAACGAGACAAGAACGATGAATGCCTCCCAGGCGAACACTTGGGAGGCATTCATCATATTCGGGATTATTGGAATGTTCGAAACATGAGTATTCCAAATATTCCAATATTTCAGTATTCCGGATTCACTAGCACATCGTACGTATCCGTGTTCCGCTCGGCATCCGAACGCAGATCCCAGCCAGGCTTGCGCATTCCATACAACACCAGCGGCGGTAAACCGAGCACAAGCACGACTACAGCCACAAGAATCGCATATGAAACGCTATCCAAACCGGTGAAACCAGCCGGTCTCACGAAAGTCAACACGAATGCCGCGGCGGAAGCGACGAAACCGACGCCCGCGACCAACCGAATCGCAGGAACTCGATACGTGCGGCGGACTTCTGGATGGGTGTTGCGCAGACGAATCGCGGCGGCAAACATCAACATGTACATCACCAGATACAGCGCGGTCGCCATATCCACCAGCGTCGCGAAAGCCGTGTTGCCATTGGGGATCAACACGAACAGCAACGCCAGCACGGTCACGATAATGCCTTGCGGAATCAGAATGCCTTCCTGCACGTCGTGGGCATTGCGCTTCTGCAGCGCGGGAGGCATCAGTCCCGTGCGGGCGGCCGCTAGCAAACCGCGAGAAGGACCAGCTATCCAAGCCACCACGGAAGCGAACGCGCCTAGCGCGATGAGCAGCGAAATCACCGGAGTGCCCCAACCCATGCCAAAATGGTCGAAGAACTCCCTGAACGCCAGATTGATGCCGTCGATGAGCCCCAGCTCACGATGCGGCACAGCAAAGGCGATTGCCAAAGTCGGCAGCACAAGTACCAGCAGAATCAGCGCGGTCGCTAGTGCAATGGCGCGTGGGAATTGACGTCCCGGATGCTCCAAGTCGTTGGCATGCACGGCATTGACCTCCATACCCGCGTAGGCGAGCACATTGGATACGATTAGCACAATCGACGCGATGCCCGTCCACGGCGGAAGCAGCGCGGATGCGTGCAGGGAGGTCTGCACTGGCTTACCGATCGCCAGCCAGATAATGCCGAAGACGATAAGCAGCAACGCAGGAAACAGCGTGCCGATAAGTCCCGAAATCGACCCGACCTTGGCGAACAGATTGCCGCCGCGCAACGCCACCATCGTGCTTGCCCAATACAACACGATGATCACCGCGGCCACATATACGCCATTATTGCCCAAGCCACCCATGCCGAACACATACGACAGGCTGACGGCGATGAACGCAATCTGTATCGGATACCACACCACATTCTGAATCCACTGCAGCCAAATGGCGAGAAATCCGATGCGATTGCCGAACGCCTCACGCACCCACACGTACACGCCACCTTTCCAGCCGGTGGCCAGTTCGGCAGCCACCAGCGCGGTCGGCACCAGGAAAACGACCGCCGGAATGAGATACAGCAGAATGGAAGCGAGACCATAATCGGCCATGGCCGGCAGAGAGCGTAGCGAGGCCACCGCCACCACGGTCAACATCGCCAGTTGGCTGACTGTCATCATGGTTTTGCCGGTTTTATTGGCAACGGTTGCCGTGCTTGCGATTGCGCCGTGCCCGTCAGCGCCGTTCCCTCTATTCGCCCCGGCATGCGCAGGTATGCCCGTACGATTGCGGTTTCCTGCGACGGCAGACGGATTGCGTGGCGTTGTTGTCGGTGCCGTCGCAGCGTTCGTCGTGGAACGTGCGGACCCGGGATGTGCAGCTGCGCTTGCATCGTGCGCTACCACAGCAAGCGGCTTTTTCATATGAACTGTCATTGCAGCCAGCTTTCGTAAACATAATCGTTGTGGGAATGAACATGAATTTCCTTAATGCGGGAAACGATGGAATTCGTGGAATGACCGCGAAATATCAGTGGTGGAATCCGGATGCACGAGCCTCGCTTGGCATTGGTGAGCGCAGTCCGTCCAGATACTTCACACACGACTTCAAATCCTTGATGAACGCTTCGGCCATATCGTGGCTGAAACCGTTACGCACCACAATGCGCTGCACGGTCACCTGCGTCAGATCCACCGGCATCGGATAAGCCGGCACCAGCCATCCCTTCATGCGCAGCCGATCCTGCAGATCGTACAGATTCCACTTGCGATCCGGCTTGTCGTTGAGCATCCATGCGAACACCGGAATGTCGGAACCGTCGTTCCACAGCGTAAAATCATCCATCTGCTCGATCTCGCCCGACAGATATTTCGCCACATCATGCGAAGTCTGCTGCACCCTTCGATACCCGTCGAATCCCAAACGCAGGAACATGTAGTACTGCAGCAGTACCTGTGCGCCCGGACGGGAGAAGTTCAGTGCGAAAGTCGGCATTTCGCCGCCGAGATAACTCACCTTGAAAATAAGGCTTTCCGGCAGGTCAGCGGTTTCGCGCCATACGACCCATCCCAAACCGGGGTAGACCAGACCGTACTTGTGACCGGAGGTGCTGATGGAGTAAACGCGCTTGACGCGGAAGTCCCATGCGAGGTCCGGCTGGATGAATGGTGCGATCATACCTCCCGAAGCGCCGTCCACATGGATGCGCACATCAAGTCCGGTGCGCTCCTCGATGCGGTCCAGTGCTTCGCTGATCTGTTCGACCGGCTCATACATACCCGTATAGGTCACGCCCATGATGGCCACCACGCCGATGGTGTTCTCATCGACATACTTGTCGAGATCATGGCCGTCGAGCACTTTGTGGTCCTCGGAAATCGGCACATAGCGTGGTTCCACGTCGAAATAGTTGCAGAACTTCTCCCAGCACACCTGCACGGCGCTGCTCATCACCAGATTCGGATGATCGGTCGGCAGGTCGGCCTTTTCGCGGGCTTCCTTCCAACGGCGCTTCAACGCGAGTCCGCCCAGCATGCAAGCTTCCGACGAGCCGATGGTGGAGGTTCCGATGGCATTCATTGGATCGGGCGCATGCCATAGATCGGCGAGCATGTGCCAGCAGCGCGATTCGACTTCGGCGGTTTTCGGGTACTCGTCTTTGTCGATCATGTTCTTGTCGGCCGCCTCCATGTACAGGCGGTTCGCATGATCGTCCATCCACGTGCTCACAAAAGTTGCAAGATTGAGTCGCGCGTTGCCATCCAGCATGGCCTCGTCATGCACCACTTGGTAGGCGGTTTCCGGCAGACTACTCTTCTGTGGAATGGTAAATTTCGAGAACGCCTGGGCTTCCTTCGGACGGGCGAACAGCGGATTGATTTCCACGCTGTCAGGAACAACGCGGTCGTCGGCATTGCCGCAGGTGTTGTCGCAGCAATGCGAATTGTTGTTTTCAGTGGTGGAATGTGTTTCTGACATTGCAGTTCCTTTCGTTGATTTGGAACGTTTATTGCGTTCCGGGATTCAAAAATGAAAGTCGATTCTGGATTTTTGCTGGGAAATGGTCACATTTGCGCTATGTGAAAATTCGTATGGCAACCGCTTCGCACGGAGGTATCCGCGCGCGGTTTCGTAATGAACACCGTCATTCGAACTCGCATGGTTGTGTTCTCACAAAGAGGAATGCGCACGTTGGTTTGTTGCACATTCTTACACGCTGAAGGTGGGTATCGGCTACGATGGGCAGGTATGAACGAATCGACGATGAATCTTTCCTGGCTGGATGACGCGAAGCAGGACATCGAACAATGGTCGGCATCGATGCCGAATGACGCCGACAACCAGCCGATCGACTGGCGATGGGTGTCTTCCCTTGACCTGCGTAACGGCATTGGTGCCGCCACAAGACAGCACGTTGATTTGTTGGCAATGCTGCGGTCCTCGTCGCCGCAACTTTCCGCCCCGCAGCTGCACGCCCTGTTGAAAGATGATCTTGCGATTCGAGATCGGCTCGAACCGACCATCGCGCAGTGCAACAGCACGTTCATGATGGATTACGACCGACTTATCGCTTCCTATCGGCTGCCGCGCGCGCTTGCTTACGCGAACCGTCGGTTGTGCGACGAAATCGCTGTTCTGCGACAGATTGGCGTGGCGATGGGATTGTGGACGGTCACCGAGGAACGACGTGAGCGCGTGACGGTTCCGGTGCTGCTGCCCGGTTCGGCTTTGGCTTCCGAGGGAGTGGCGTTGGATGATATTCAGGATCGAACCGCTGACATCGTTAACGGCCGCGCCGCCCGTCGTGCCGCAGAGAAAAGTCAGAAGCGAGCCAGTGACTATGCCATGTCGCGTGCGAACCTGAGTGGAGTAACCAGTCCGGGCGGCTCCACGTTGTTTGATTACGGTTCGGAAACGAAATCCGCTGAAGCGGCGCAGTTGCGTCGGATGGCTGAATACCGCAAATCGGATTGGCGTGACGCTTATCTTCCTGGACGCGATGTGGACAATGTCATGGGAATCGACATCGAAACCACCGGTACTGACCCGGCGCGTGTGTACATCATCGACGTCGGCTTTGAATATATGAACATGATTTCCCCTCGCCCTGCTGCCGCACCTACTGGATACCAATACGAGCAGAGTTATTACGAAACGGGCGATGCGTATGGTCAGTCGCGTCTGTCGTTCGGCGTTCCTGCCGAGAACGCGACGCTCGGTAATCCGCTGATTCTCGATTTGACCGGTATCGATGTACGTGATCGTGCGTCCGGCTTCCGCCTGTTCGATGAGTGGCCGGAGGCTCAAATCGGTTTGCTGCAGCGATTGGAGCAGCAACCGTACGTAGCGCACAACGCTCGTTTCGAACATAGCTTCTTCATGTTGAATGTGGCTGGATATGCGGAAAGCTACCGTGCGGGCAAGATTACGATTATCGACACGTTGCCGATGAGCCGCCGTTGGGATGAAGGGTCAATTCCGGACGACGAGCATCCGTACGGCAATAACACGTTGGACGCGTACGCCAAACGCCAGGGTGCGCTTGACGAGAGCAAGTCGGAACGTCACCTCGGTTTGGAAGATACGCATATCATGCTGGTTGCCATGAAACATCACTTGGGTGTATTGCATGGCGAAGGCCGCGGTCCGTGGGGTGCGAATGGCAAGTCTGGCATCGGTGGCAAGCATTGCGGGCGCCGCTGGTAGCATTTGCGATTCGTGTCGCAGTTTCCTGGTTCTTCTTCCCGTGACCGTCCCGTTTTGGCTTTCCCTTCCGGCTTTTGTTACCCGTAACGCCGTTTTGCGGTTACAAAATGCGGATGCGATTGCGGATTTGCGGGGATGGAATGGGCGATTGCGGGGATGGTTTCGGTGGTTGCGGGGTTGGTCGGGCCTGGTTTGTCAAGTTTCGACACGCCGATGGAACGTTGGATTTCCAACGGTTCGCGCGTTGTTCATGCGGCCCGGGTTGCGCGGATCGCGATCGTGCTGTAAGTTTATCTCTTGCTGCCGCTCAGCGAGTGGTCCGGATGGTTCCGGTCCGCGAGGTGGGTGAGTGGTGGTGGTTTGAGAACTCAAGAGCGTATTTGTACTACTTCTTTATAGTCAATGA
>ENA-OZBR01000093-OZBR01000093.1-human-gut-metagenome-genome-assembly--contig:-NODE-93-length-41980-cov-35.540918_pt1 | contig 41980 bp, 57 predicted proteins | sample MGYA00243981_ERZ653524 | MGnify/ENA primary metagenome ERZ653524 (study PRJEB26926, sample SAMN06165084) | human gut metagenome | biome: ENVO:00009003; feature: ENVO:2100002; material: ENVO:00002003...
ATCTAGTACGGTCTCGTGGGCTCGGAGATGTGTATAAGAGACAGCACATATTCTGTATTTTTCAAATAAAATAATAAGCTGCGCATTTTTTACTAATACGCAGCTTATTACTATTTTGAAGTCTTAACGATCTTGGTTTGAAATTATTACATGTACCTCCAACGTTTTCTTTTATGCTAACATATTATTGTTGGATTATCTATAAAAATAATTATGTAATTTCTGGAAATAAAAAAAAGACCAGAGGATTTCTCCTCTGGTTAATATTAAAATTTAAGGTATTTTTTAGCAACGTATCCAGTTGTATTTTTATACTTAATCTTCGTCCATGTACTGCCTTTTTTCAGTACTTCAACTTTAGATTTCTTCGGTACTCTTCCAAGCACTGTTGCTGTCGAAGATGCAGACTTTCTGATTGTCAACGGATCATGCTTAGTATTAACTTTTGCGTAGACTTTTTTCACAGCTTTCTTCTTAGCTTTTGTCGCTGTCAAGAATAGTTTTCTTTCTGCTTTTCTTCTTCTTGTCAATCCTCTGTAGACTTTCCCACCAGCTTTGTTGTATTCTAAAATCTTAGCTGCAATCGTGGCTCTAGATCTAGTTCCATTAGCTGTAAGCCCATCAATGCTGCCAATATTATATGCAAAAGATATCAAGGCATCAATTTCGTTCTGATTCCAATTATACTTTTTATCATATTTCATGACTTTTTGCAGATATTTGCTATTCAGTGATCTTTCAAGCCAGTTATCCGCTGTCTTTTCAGAGATCACGAGTCCAGCTTTTATCGTTGCTCCTGTGATAGATTTATCTGCGTTAGTAATTCCATAGCCGATCGTCCAGACACCGACCTCATCTCGATAAGCTTTTTTATAAAGTCCTTCAAATTTTTTCACAAGCTTGATGCATTTATTTGTTACGTGTGCCATTCCAATCACTCTCCTTTTCTCTCTTCTTCTCTTTCTTCTAAAATTGAAGCATTTAATTTACCATCATCGAGTAGATCTTTAATACCGTCAAACCACAGTTGCACAGCTTCTTTTAACATACTATCGGTCACAAAGATCTGTACTGGCTTCGGTAATAGCGATCTTGCCAGCTGTATTACGTAATCAAACTTAGCTTGCCCTTGTCCAGATTCTTTGAATCGTTCCTCTGATTCCACGAACAGCTCATAGACATATAGTCTGATTCCTTCCAACCCTTTTTTCTGCACATATTCAATCAGTTTCTTAATTAAAAAAACAGCAATCAAAATTGTGATCACTGCTAAAAATAGTACTTTATTCTGTTCAAATAATTCTTTCATTTTATCTCTCCTTCTTAGATTCCAACTTGTTTGAGTGCAAATCCAATCACCGATCCAATTAATGCAGTCAGGACATACATAGATATGCTTCTCCACTTCTCTCCGTCTCGGTTTTCTAGCTCTTCAAGTCGTTTGCTCTGCTCCGTCTGATTAACGAGCATATGCTCCATATTAATCGCAAGTTTTTGTACGGACAATGTGAGATCGTTGATTTGTCTTACGGTTGCTTCTAGATCTGCAATTCTTTTATTCTGCCGAACTTGCTCACGGTCTACGCCTTTGACAAACTCTTCATGCTCATGCCTTCTTAAGTATTCGTCATCTGCCATATTCTTCCTTTCTAATATCATTGCTGCATTAAATTGTTACATAAAAATAAGACCTCTGTGGGTCCTGCTCTCTAAATTGTATTTCATTCTTCTGTAATTTCTTTTGTCTCTTTCTGCTGTTCTTCCTTTTTCTGCTCATCTTTAATAAGTCTTTCCAGATATTTAAGACAGCCTGACATAATGATTGTGTTTTGTCCTTTTGTCTCGATCATATTCATTGTGTTGTATAATTTAGCTAATTTTTCTTTCATTGTTATCTCTCCTTATACATTTTCTGCATCTTTAAATTCTGGGAGCGTTTTCAAAAATTCATATGCTTCTTCTATTGTCATATCTGGATCGTAATCAGTTTCGTAAGTCTTACCCCACATGTATGGGCGATTGGAGTTATTTTTCTTTTCGCCATCGCGAACCTCGGAACTTACATATGACAAAACCGCAATTGAATTTTGCTGGTTCACTGTTGTCTGTAAGAATAAAATTCTGTGATAATCTGTTATAACTCCATCTGGTTGTTTTATTTCTTTAAATAATGCCATTTTGATTTCCTCCTAACTAAACGTTATTTTACCGGACCATGTTACACCGATCGCAGCGTTATTAGTTACATTTGTATTATTATTAAATTTCATTAAAACTCTAACTGCATTACCATTAATTACCGCCTCGTATGATGCTGGTTTAACATAGGTTGATGAAGTAGAACCATGTGTATATTTACCATTAGATCTACCAATAAATCCACTTACAGATGATGCAACTACATTGCTTGCATCTATTGGTTTATTAATCGGTAGTGTAAATGCTACATATTTACCATCACTTGTAGCAAATCCTGCACCTTGATAGTACAACTGTATAGAATCGTCTGCTCGATAATATGGTTTGATTTTTGATGTTTTTGGTGCTTGGAAATACATATCATTTTGATCACAATATAACATCCAGTGATCTTCCCAAGTATCATGAATGCCGCGGTTAACACCTCCACTACCAACACCTACCCCGATACAATATTCCATGTTTATGTTACTTTGAAATCTAACAACGTCACAACTCTCTATTGTCATTCCCTCATAATCAACACTTGCATCAGTGGATGAATGGCTTATAGTAATATCTGTACTCTTGTCAGCTCCTGTTACTCTAGTTGTTAATAATACTCCATCTAATTCGCTAATATCCCCAGAAATAAATGCATCCAGATTATCCTCATATACTAAACCGCCAATTATAAAAGTAGAATTATGCAAACCATTAGATGATTTTCCAGAATTAAGAGTAATATACGAACTAGCCTGTTGTCCTTCACCGTCAGCGTTCGTTCCGTATAGCGTATTTGTATCTAACTCAATGATTCTGGCCTTATTCATCTGAATATAATCGGATTCAATAGATAACGCCCTTGTGATACCAGTTGAAAATTCCGATTCTTCTACCACTTGAGATGTTATAAGACCAACTCCGCCACACAATTCAATAACTGCATCTTCTGAATTTAATCCAAGCTCTATTTTCTTTTCCGAATATTTTGCTAAAATAGTGTCTCCATCTCGGATGTTAACCGAATCTGGATCTATTAACACATTTGATCCTAAGATTTCGTCAGTCATATTTCCAACAACCAGACCATCCTCTGAACCTTTAAGATAGTTCGTTGCTGTTTTGGCTGCATTATTGGCTGTATTCTGTGCGTTATTAGCCTTGTTCCATGCTTCCTTAGCCGCTTCATAACTGCTTGATTTACTTACTGCAGAATAACTAAAAGAGCCGTTCGTCATCATGGTTAAATCTACAAAATATAATGTATTCGTAGAACCAGATGTATACGACGGCTCTGTTGTTTTCCAGTTTCCACCCGGAGGATTTGCAGTTGGTTTTGATGGCGTTGTGGCTGTGGACGACTGTAGTAAGTAATATCTTGTTACTTTGTCGATGTCTATAATTCTGGAAATTGTTATTTCAGCTTTAGCTTTTACAGCCATCACCGAACACCTCCCTTATTATCCTTCAAGCTGGCATGTATACGCCTGTGCATTTGTTACATCATCTGCTGTAACCGTCAACGATTTTGCTGTTGCAATCGCTGTATCACTTCCAGCTTTATACCATTTGATGGAACCGAGTGATCCGCATACTCCTGCATCGGTAATGCTCTGTTCTACTGATCCTTTCCAGACATGGGCTGTAAGCACTGTTGATCCAGCATTATTCTTGAAGATTATTCCATTTGATGATGTAATTGTTAATGTGATCGCATCTGCTCCGGCTGCACCTGTTGCTCCCTGCTTTGCTACACTGTACTGTGTTGCCGTTCCACCATTCGTGTATGTAAATACTGTTTTTGTCCATAAATACTGCCCCGCAGATACGTTTGGTGGTGTAGACTGCCATCCGCTCGATGGTGCAGATGTATTAGAAGATGATGCAGCATAGGTAATATCTGCTTTAGAAATACCATTACCTGTTGCACCGGTGTTTCCTTTGTCTCCCTGAACACCTTTGATGTTTCCGTCATATACCCATTTAGCATTCTGTGCATTACCTGCAACAGTACATTTGTATGTATTGCCTGTGGATGTATTAAGGTACATATCGTTTACACGTGCGTTCGCTACTCCTGATCCAGTAAATGCTGTGGCGGTTGTTGATGTTCCTGCAATTCCTGTACCAGAATACCACTGTGATCCTGTTGTTCCAGTCGCGCCAGTTGCACCCTGTTTTGCCACACTATAACTTACAGATGTTGTATTATCTGTATAAGTTACTGTGACCCTTGTCCATAAATACTGCCCAGCCGCTACTGAAGGAATCGTTGTAGACCATCCGCTGGTTGGTACTGTTGTGTTAGAACTTGAACCGACATACTCTGCTACTGGCGTTCCTTCGATTCCTTTTCCAGTTGCACCTGTAGCACCTGTTTTAGCTACCGCAAACGAGAATTTTTTGTTTACAGTGATTCCATCTACAACGACTGGGATTGTCGCTTCACACGCTGCGCTAATTGTAGCTATAGTTTTAAAAGTGATTTTAACCCTAGATGTTCCGCTGTTTTCTACTGTTGCACTAATTCCTGTTGGGCATGAAATATCCGCCGCTGTTACCGATACTGAGGAACACTGATTTGATCCACAGAATGCTACTGCTTCTGTTGTACATATCTGTCCCGATCCAACGCCACCTGTTCCACCTACAAAAGTATATGACTCGCTTGTAAGCATAACAGAATATGCATCTGTTACGTCAATAAGAGTTACTTGATTTGTTGCTTTAACTGCCATTTTGGATTTTTCCTTTCTTTTTAAATTATAAGATCACATTTAATATTGACTTTAACGTCCACATCCTCTGGACTAAGAACAAGCCCAAATCCATCTCGAATAATCCTTGAATCGTTTGCTGATATGATTCCGTAAGAATCCTCGTTAAGCCTTTCCCATTTCCATTGCAGGTATGCCCCTGTCCCGAATACTTCTTTTAGCTTGTCCATGTCTGTAATCTGGGTATTTCCGTGATAGATAATCACTGATAGTACTGTTGAGACTGCGTTGTTCTTAAACACAATCCCCTGTGATGAATCAATCATTAAAAGTGTTGCCGATTCTCCTTTTATCTTTGTCCATTTATATATTTCAGGTTTTGTGATATCTGGTGTTTTGACACTTTGATTCACACATGTCCCTAAATACTCTTTCCCTTCTGGTTCCAATGATATTCCATTGCCAAAAGAATCATCTGCATACGCAAACCAGGTATATAACGTCTGATTTTCTGATAGATTCTTAAATTGATTTGTTAATTGCTCAACTTTTTCTGAAATACCACTTTCTCTGATTAAATAATCTCCAAGTGTTGCCGTCTGTGTTCCATCAACAATTGATATTTCAAGTTTTAATAATCTAGACTGTAAATAAAGTCCTCCAGCTTCATCCACAACATTTACAATGTCACCGATTTTAATATCTTCTGGAAGATGCGTGATTTCAATTTCATAATTTCTTTCAATATCACATTTCTTTTTCAGTTCTTTGATTGCCTGTTCACAAAGTTCTTTTTGATCAACTGTATCATAAGTAAATGTTTGAACAATGTGTCCAGCATTGTCTATTTTGTTTGGCTCATCAGGATTTACATACCTACTCCATCTAGCTAATGCCTTTCTGCTTTTTAAATAATGCCCTTCAACATAAAAATCTCCATCATCATATTTGTAGTCTTGCAAAGAAATTTTCACTCCAGAAGCATCTTCAGAACCAGTGCATAATAATGCAGTTGCTAAATTTTCTACAGATTTTTTTATGCTAATTCCATCGATTTCTCTCCCTTCTCTCAATTGAATCCCTGTATCTTTTCCTCTTTTTTTATAAATATTGATGTATTTATTCGTTACTGCCAGACGATCAATATCGAAACTATATGACACCTCACACTCAAAATTCTTCATAATATCAAGGATTCTTTCTGATGCCGTTTGCTCATCAAACTCTAAAAACTTCTTCACTGAATCATCCGATTCATTAATACCAATTTCAAATCCACTATCATAAATTGCTGATTCAACATGTTCCGTACAAGTTCGCTGAACTCCATCTCCGTCTGAACTTTTTAATATTTCATTTAACAAGTCCATTCCTGCATCTTCAGCATAAATATAGATGTCTCGTTCCTTAGTATCAATTTCTGTATTTATGATCGTATAAAATTCTTTTTCATCCTTGTTACTTCTTAAAATATAGTTTCCAGCTTCTGTTAACTGTTCCGCAATCTCTCTTGTTTTTTTAGAATACGTTATCCTACATTCAAATGTAGCAACTCCTACATCAATTTCCTCTGTTTTCTTATCCTCTTTAATGGTAATTCCATTTAAAAGATTTGTAGATGCTTGTCCTAAAATATCCATTTTGCGGTCAGCAAAATATATAATCATAAGAACACCTCTCGATATCGTAACTTAAATTTAGGGGCATAATCGCTTTCTACCCAATCAGAATAACTGAATCCAATCTGATTCATACCTTTTTGCAAATATAGATCTTCCCAGTCGTTTCCTAACGCACCTAAATCTGGTCGATCTAGTTCGTTTAATTTGGTGCTTGCTGCGGACGAATCAACCACAAATACATCGTTTGCATTGAATTTATTTTGTACATCATGATATTCTGTTACGATTTTATCTATTGTTTCTGTTACTTGCTTAGAATAGTTTTTCACTATTTTCGCATAATATAATCCATTATATTTTAGTGCTGGTTTGTTGGCTTTTTTTGAAACCATAATTGTAATTTTTTTAACTGCCTTTGTTTTGATTGAATTGAATGTAAAACTCTGCTTGATCCCTCCTAAATTAAAGCTCATTACAGCTCCATTTTTTGTAATGCTAGATGATTTAACTGTTTTGATTTCTGTAATTTTCTTCTTTTTATCTGCCACTCTGTTTTGTCCGAAGAACTTATTATTTAATGACAAATCAATCTCGGCTTCTTTTTGTACTTTTCCATCAACAATCATTCGATACCTTCCTTTTGTACCATCTGATGCCTTGTAAATGTCTACACCTGCAATGATATTTCCAGAAGCATCTGATAAAATCATTTGAAATGCTCCACATTGCTTTTTCCCATCCTTCGAACTATCAATGCACATCTTCTGTGCGTAACTAAGTTCAAAATCTGTTGCTGCTTCTGACAGAGTGTATGTAACCGTAGGACCATGAAACCTATTGCCTGTTCCGAATCCAGTTGCTGCAAGATAATAAGTGTCTTCCGCTGTTGTGTTATAAGAATGCACAGCTCCAATTGTTCCTGTTTGAACTGAAGATTTATAAATAATACCTTTGTTTACTATATATTTAGATTTCACTCCATTCCAGGAATTAGATTTTTTGAATGAATGATTTAGTAGCACTTTTGTTGTTGGCACAGAATATGTATTTGTTTCAGATTCTACAATTTCCACCTGTTCTTCTGATAATTCATCTGGATTACCAAATTGTAAAACGTGTTCCTCATCATCAAAAAAAGCAACGTATCCACATCTTCCGTTATTATTTTCTTCTCCACTTTCGTCGTTATAAAAATCCACCTCAAATGTTGGATAACTTTTATAATTTCCATTGTATTGCACTGCAAAGTAGTTTCCGTCGCTTTCTGGCTCAATTTCATATTCATCTACCGAATACTTAAATGGATCAAGACAAGTAAACTCAATTTCGCCAGTAACGCAGTTTCGCCCTGGATCTATATCACTCATCGATGTGAATGTTCCGGTAAAATACTTATCAGGTTCATCAGCAAAAATAAGTTCCGAATCTTCCACACTCAAAATATCCATCAGCACATTATATGCTTTCCTAAAATTTTCGGCGCTTGCTGTCAGTAGTTGATACCCTACTGTGATTGTTCTTACTGGATATCTTTTATAATTTAACACCGATCCATCTCTACTTCCAGATTCAATCATCGTCAACTCTGGTGCAAGTGATTCTCTCCCAGACACATAAAGCGTTCTGTAGCCAGTAATCTGATTTTCTATATACTCTCCATTAATTTTCAGAGCCTCTGAAGGGAGAGTTGCCCCCTGTGAAGCTTCTATTGTATCGGTAAAACTATACATCTTTCTCCCTTCTTACTTTCTTCCAAGTTTTCTGTTCTGCCTTGTCTGTCGTTTGTTTAGCTCTGCTTCTGTGTATGGTGCTGTTACTCTTGCAACCTCTTTCCCATCAAGATCAACTGGGACAATAATCGTGTATTCTGCCTGTGTGTAATAGTCATAATCACTGTTAAGACTTCCTCCAACATCTCCTGCGATCGCAAGGTTGTTAAAGTTTGGAACTGTAATTATGCTATCCATCGTTTTATCTAATGTATTTGCCATAGAAGAGATTCCATTGACAAATCCCTTTACAACGAATACTCCTAAGGCTTTCATAACACGGGATGGCGAATGGATTTTTAATTTCCCTTTTACGGCTTTGGTAAGGATGTTTGCCAAATCTTTTGCTGCCTTATTTAAGGCTTTTTTGTTTGATTTAGATGTCAGTCCTTTAACAAATCCCTTTGTTGCATCCTGCGCAATCGTATTCATCTGTTTTTTCAATTTGCTTAGCTCTGCTGTAACCGCACTGTTATAATTTTTGTCAAGCTGCTTAATATACGGTTGATAATATGATTTTGCATTTTTGTCCGCACTGGTCATAAATTCTGAATAGTCTTTTCCATACTGTTTTAACCAGGAATCACTCTTTTTTAATAATTCCGTCGTATACTTTAATCCTTGTGCTGTATCCAAATTCTGAATATCACGCATAAGATCATATGGAAGAACTTTTTTAAGTTTTTCCATATTCTTCGCAAGTTGTTCTACTTGATTTTTTTGAGCTTTAAAGTTTACTAACGAAATATATCCGTAATTATCAGAACTAAACAAATCTCCATAATCTGCTAATTTGCTCTTATAATTATCCCTGTCTGAAATGATCGCATCGTATTTCTCTTGATACTTCTTTCCAAGAGCTGTTAACGCCTTGTCTGCTGCGTTAATAGCTTTCTTTCCTTGTGACTTTATCGTTTTGCTCATGTCTGATTTTAGAATTTTTCCAACTTGCGTATACGCTTTTTTTAATTTTGGATTTTTCTTTTGCAGTTTTTTTACACCAGCATTAATCTTCTTATTCAAAGACTTAGTAATTGAAGATATTTTACTATTCATAGAATCTTTGTATTTACTTACAGCATTACTTGCCGCATCTTCGTATTTACGTGATTTTGTAGCTTTCTTCATCGTGTCGATTGCTGTTTTCGCCAATGCTTTACTTGCAGATTTTACATTACTGATACCATTTTTAATACCAATTGCAAGACCAGCAGCTATATAGCGACCATCTTTTTTTGTCATTCTAGATGGAGAATGAATCTGTGCTTTTGCCCTAATCGCTTTTTCTGCTGCAGATACCATTCTGGATGCTGCGGCTTCGATCTGTCCCAGACATGAACTCATTCCTTGTGCAAACCCTTGACTGATATAAGCACCTGCACTGTATGCTCCAGATCGTCCTGAACGTAATCTTGAATTTGTGCTAGATACAGCTTTTGAGGCAATACCTGGTCCTTTTCTTAATCCGCTTTGCATAGAAGAGGTAAATCCGCTTCCCATCTTCTTTCCAGATGATTTTGCAGCGTTGGCCGTACTGGACATTGATTTTTTAATTCCAGATAGAGCCGATGTTGCTTTCGCTCCCATGGATCCAAAACTTGAATTTACAGAAACAGACGCTGCAGATAAAGTTTTCATGCCATTTGCGGTCTGTTGGATATCAGAGCCTTTACGAGAGATTTTTCCAATCCCGATTGCTACTGCCCCAAGGCTTTTTGCAATAGATCCTATCGATAATCCGGAAATCATCTTGATTCCTTCGGCTACACTCTTAAATCCAGTTCCTGCATTCTTCGCAGATTCTCCAACAGACTTGATCACACCCGAAATTCCATCAAGTACACTTCGAAGCCCTCCGCTGATTGTGCCAACGACAGTTTTGATAACATTTCCAAATGCAGTAAATCCTGTACTTGTTACTGTAAGCGATGTTCCAAGTATTAAAAGACCGGCTCCTGCTGTCGTAGCTCCTACTCCTACTGCTAAAAGACCGGCTCCAAGTACAACGCAACCAGCTCCTGCTACTAATGATCCAGCCCCAAAGACAACCATACTTGCTCCAAGTGATGCTATTGCCACAGCTCCTGCAGTTCCGTATTGCACTACTGTTGGAAGAACTCCTGCAACAACTGCTAACGATGCTGCCGCTAATAATGCTCCGGCACCTACCAGCACAATTGCAGCCCCGAATGCAATAAATCCAACTGCTCCGGCTGTCATCGCTGGTCCAACTGCTCCGGCAATCGCCATTAACGCTCCAACAGCTACAACCATTCCCGCCATACAAGCGATCGCTGGTGTACCTGCATTAACAAGTGTGATACTTGCCGCTGCCATAATTGCTAGTCCTGCTGCAACCATCAAAACACCGGCTCCTAGAGCAAGTAATGCCGCTGCACTTGCTTGTGCTCTTGCTGGAGTTTGAGAAAATATTTTCATAGCCGCCATTCCACCAATGACTAATGCCGCTAATGCTCCTGTCATGCCGATCATCACGCCTATTGCTAATCCTCCTGAATTTGCCAACGCAATACTTGCTTGCGCCATAATTCCAAAACCTGTTGCAACCATTAATACTCCTATTCCGAGCATCATTGTACTTTTTGCCATTGTTAGGACTGATTTATTGCTTACTTTTGCAGATTTTCCTGTTGCTGTTTCTCCTGCTGCAACTCCAAATAATTTTGCTGCAAGTCCTGCTATTCCTTTTCCTGCTAACGCCAGAATTGATTTTGTGAAACTACCAATTCCAGGGGCAAGTGCTTTTACTATCTTAAATGCTTTAAACCCAATTAATATCTTCGGTAACGTTGTTATAAGACTTGCAATTGCTCCAGAATGCTTTTCAGCAAAACCAGCTAATGCTTTTAACCCACCAGAAATACTATCAACAACACTTTTAAAACTAGATACAGATTTATCAGACCCGAAAGAACCATTCAATTCTCCCATACTTTTCCCGATAGCACTTACTGCTGATCCGAACGCTTGTCCTACTTCTTTCACATCTGTCTTAAAAACAGACCAGTATTTCCCAGCCTTTGTTGCAAAGCCACCAATCTTGCTCGCTATTTTATTACCATCGACATTATCTAAAAGATTCGTTACATCACTTACTCCCTTAATTGCAATGCTAGATACTTTATCAAACGCTGGCTGCAATTTATTTGCTGCCGTCTCTGTTAAACCATCCATTGCTTGTCCAACAGTTTTATATTCTGTTGCAAGCTTTGTGAACTGTTTATTCGTTCCTGTCTTAGCAATTGCCGCAAAAAAGTCTTCGGTTTTTACTTTACCATCCTGAACATCCTTAGTTAACTGCTGTGTAGATCTTCCCATTGTTTTTGCAACAGCTGCAATACCCGCAGGTGTCTGGTCAACCATTAATTTGAAGTCTTCCCACTGTATTTTAGGTTTTGCTGCCATCTGTGTAGCCTGCTGTGACAAAGTTTTCATTGCTTGCTGTGGATTTTCTGCTGCTGCAGCTAAACCTCCAAATCCTTTTACAAGTTTCGTTGTACTTTTTGTACCAACTGCATCTAATTGAGCATATGTAGAAGCCATATCTGAAGAACTATAAATTGTCTGTTCTGCAAATTTTTGTAGTTCTTTTCTAGTGCTTGCTATTTCTTTTTTTGAATGACCATTCATGCTCATGTTACCTTCGAAAGTTTTCCATGCAGCACTTGATTCGTTTAATCCTCCTACAATTTCTGAAAGTCCAGAAGTGACTACAGACACCGCTTTGTTTCCTACTGCCACCATTGCCCCAAAACCGATTCCACTTTTAAGAACTTTTCCTAAAGATAGTGTGGATTTTTGAGCTGCTTTCATACCTGCTTCGAATCCAGCATCTCTCGCAGTTAATATCGCTTCAACACTATATGATTCTGCCATCAGCTCTCCCTCCTTCTTAGCAATCTCTTCATCTTCTCAAATCGATCTGGCTTATTCTTTCGTTTTGCCTGATCGATTGCATCTTCGTAGTCGTAGAATTTCTTAAATGTTGGATAGACTGGTTTTTGTCTGTTCTTTCCGGCTTTCTTTTTTGCACGTACGGCAAAATTAAGAAACGCTTGCCAGTGATTTCTGTAGTCTTTATCTACTTCTTTTAGCCTTGCCGCTTCGGCCATGATCTCATATTGTGCAATCGTCAATTGGTCCACTTGATCAAACGACGTAAAACCAAAATACCGGAAACAGTCAATCGCCAGCTCCCGGTATATTTCTTCAAAATCTTTTATTCTTCCTGCTGTTTCTTCTTCTGTTTCTCCACTTCTTCCTTCAGCTCTCGTGTCGTTTTCTTCGTAGCATTTGCATTCTCTAAGAAACCCAATACCGTATCAAATAATGCATCGATATCTGTGTTTTCATCCTCAATGTGCTTATCTAACTCTGTTCGTTCAAGTCGTGGTGTAAATCCTTTGTTCGCTACCAATAAAACATCTTCTAATGCATCAAGATCACCATCAAGCATTTCTGCAACTTTATACTGCAGACCAATGTCTTTTGTTTTTCCTTTAATATTTTCTACTGGGACAGCAATTGTTTTGTTGATCTCTCTCATGAATCCCATTCCAAAGTTAAATTCATATGTTGATTTGTTAATCTGTAATTCGTACATGTATTATATCCTCCTAAGCTCCTGTTTTTGGTGTATCTACGAATGTATATGCCTGTTCCTGCTGCTGTGTTGTCACAGTTACATCTCCATCCACACCTGTTCCATTGATACCAAATGTTAAAGAAACCTCTACAAACTCATCTGCATTAGCTGTATATTCGATTTCTGTTAAATACCCCTGGAAATACTTTCCTTTGAATTTGTTATTTCCTGCGGATGCTGGTTCTGCCAGATTAGCCTCCCAAATTTCAATCAATGCATCATCATCTAAAGCCTTTTCCAGTTTTTTAATCATTTCGTCATCTTTCTTTAAGATTGATGTTGCTGTGATCTCCACTTCTGCAGCACCTGGTGTTCTGATAGAACCATCCTTTGTCGCAGTAGAATCAGCATCTTTCGACTTAGTACGACCATTCTCTGTTGTGAATGCCAATGCTGTACCATTCAGTGTTGCCGCTTCTGATAAAATTCGATACAGATAAACAATCTTCTTGCCCTGCACCGCTTCATTTCCAAAAAGCTGTAAATTTAACATTGCTACCTCCTAATTAAATGTAAATTCTAATTCTAAAACCCCGTGCATCAGGGGTTCTTTCGTTGTTGTGTCTGAGAGGATTCTTTGATTTACTCTTACAAGATTCCAACCAAAGTTTTTTGTTTCTTCGATCTTGTAGCACATATCTTTGATCTCTAATAATATCTTCGATAATGTTCCTCTCTGTCTTGGGTTGTTATGCCAGACATGGATTACCTGGCTGACTGCCCCAAAGACTGTTGTTTTATTTGCTTGATCATCCTGTGTGCTGTCAGCAAGATAAACAAAAGGATACGGGGTTTTATCCGGCGGTAGGAATGTATCATACACACCGATTCCCGTATCCTGATATTTTTCTTTTAGTTTTAACAGCAACATAGTAAATAGTTCCTGCTGTGGATCCATAATCACCTCATTATCTTTTCTAAGTCGCTTTTAAAAATACGTTTCTGTTCATCCAACGCAGGCTTTAGATAAGGCTGTGCTTCCATAAAGCGTGTTCCGTATTCAACATATTCTGCGTAGTCAACTTCTGGCTCAACCACTGCTGTTAATCCAGAATCTTTAATACTAAGGGTAACGTTTCTTTTTAAATTACCTGATGGCGTTACGAATTTAAGTCCTTCTCCTTTAACCCACTCATAATGCCCTTTAAAGTTATCAGTATTCTTCTTTACTTTCTTTTGTAATTCAGCTCCATTATGTCTAACAACAGTTTTTGCAGCTTTTAAATCTAAATTCTTTCTCAACTTCGCATTAAGCTGATCTAATCCATTTACCTTAATACCACTCATCATTGCACCTCTGATACAATAAAAGTCTGTTTTGTTCGAAGTTTCCTTGAATAATCCACTTTATAGATCTTGTTTCCAATTCGGATCTGATCAAATGGGCAATCATAATGGTTCTGTAATTGAATCGTTAAACTTCCCTGTTTGATCATTCCATAAACAACCTGCATCATCTGTGTTGTTGTATCCATGATCGAGGCTTGTCTTGAATCTTCGCTTACAGAATCTTCTTTGTAATCACCTGTTTCCTGATCATATTCTCCTTGTGTCAACTTTTGAAAGTAAATCGTTGTGTCGTATCTCATAGAAACCTCAACTTTTCTCGTTTTGCATCCTTTTGCATCTGTAAATATGCTTCGATTTCATCCATGAACGGAGCAAAATCATTTGCAGACGCATACGACTGTGTTTCTCCTTCAACGTTATGACTTGCTAGTCCTTCAGATCCGATGCGATTAAAACGAATTATCGCGACTTCGATAATGATATGCTCCATCTCATCCGGTGGATCCATACCACCTAAAAGTAATCGAAGCCTTGATTCTACAGAATCTAAGATTATGATCAATTTTTCATCCTGTGTGGGATCTTCAAAGCCAAGCATTACCTTAAGCTTTTCCAGCATTCACTTCCTCCTTTGTTTCCACGATTAAAGGAACTCCCTGAGCGTTTCCGTTCCCAAGAAGTTCCTCAATTCTAGTTTTATTCGGTGTTAATCCCTGTCTTGGATATGTGTCTCCAACATCATAGTGATGATATACTTTGCCGCCTTTAACATCTTTATAATCCTGCAGATCATGAAATGCTTTTACTACTTCATAAGCCATATCTATCAACACCTCACTATTCTTTTGCAGCGGATACGACATCCCCTGATCTTACTGCTTTATAGTTACGATCACACTCAACAATTGTCACATGACTGCCTTTTGCTGCTGCGATTTCTGATTCTCCATCCCATTTAGACCAGTTCTTTACATCCATGCCATAGGTTACAGCTGTTGCTGCGGATGCATTTACTTTGTATTTAAATGCATTTTTCATTGACATGAGCTGTTCATCCATTGTGATCGCTGTATCACCAGCATTTGTACCTTCTACTGCTGTAAGATGTAACTCTCCAAGAGTCTGTGTATCTCGGCTTCCAACACTTGTATATGCGATCGCATCAAGGTATTCACAGAAGAGACGTAACCCCATGATTGCAAATAAATCAGAGATAGCTCTTTCATAGGTTCCCTGTGCATGGAATCCGATGAATCCTGTTGTTGGATCTGTTGTATAAGATAATCCAGCTTTTACAAATTCACTGTCTCCTGGATCGACGTAATAAGCTACGATGTTGTTTAATGGTGTTGCAATTACAACACCTTCTGGAATCTCAGAGCTGATAAATACTACATCAGCACCTAAAAAGTTCTTCATGTATTCAAACCCAAACGCTGTCTGCAGTGTGATATCTGCTGCACCAATATATTTGTACACATCAAGCGTATTAACCCATACAGCCACACCTGTTGCGGTTCTTTTCATCTTCTTGAATTTGTCCTTAACTTTTCCGATAGACATTGCAATCGCCATCTGCCATGTCGTTTCTGATCCTGTTAATGATCCAACTTTTAACTGCTTGTAGAATTTATCACTAACCTTATTTTGAAGATCTGATTTAAATTCTTCGTCTGTATCATTGACAGCAACATCATATCCTTTTTCTGCAATTGCTTCCAAGGATACGCCTTTTCGATACTTTTCAATCTTAATCGTATCGAATACCTTTTCTGTTACTTTGTACTGAGAATATGGGATTTCTTCTCCCTCTCCAATATCTCCTGATTTCAGTTCTCCTGCTACTTCTTTTGTTTTTAAGGCACTTCCATTCTCTTTTCTGATCATCCTTGCGATACCAAGTACATCTAATAATGCCTGAATATTCTTTCCGAAAGATGTTACAAAGTCAATTTCCCTTGCCTTTACTTCTAAGTTTCCCTGTCCAGTCATTCCATCTGGTGCTGCAAATAACTGCAGGTCTAATTTATATTTTCCCATTTCTTCTCCTTTCTTTACTGGAACAGATTGATATTTTCTCGGATCATCTTCTGACGTTCAATCGGATCTTTAATATCCATAATCTGTTCTTTTGTGATCGTGTTTCCACCGCCTGTTCCTGCTTTTGGTGGTTTTCCTTTGATCGCTTCTTTAACTGCTGCCTGCACAGCTTCTTTGTACATTTTTGCAAATGATTCAACTGCTGTCTTAGTTCCGTCCGCATCGTCTGCTACCAAATTGCTGAGAAGTTCATCTGAAATATTAATGTTGTCATCTGCCAACATCTTTCGTGCAGTCTTTGCAAGTTCAGTTCTGGCATTCATCCTTTTCAGTTCTTCCAGTTCTTTTTCTGCCTTTTTTGCACGATATTCCGCTTTCTCTTCTTTTGTCATTTTTGCGAGTTTTTCTGCTTCTGTCAGCTTATCATCGGTCAGTGCTTCCCATTTTTCTTTGGCTTTAGTCACTGCTGTATTGACTGCTTTGTTAAGTCTTCGATCAAACTCTGCCTGATTTTCTCCCTCATTTAAGAAATCATCGAATGACATTGGTTCATTATTTCCACCATCTGTTCCGGATCCATCGCCATTCCCGCCATCGGTCCCACCGCCGTCTCCTTCTGTGAACAGCTGTAAAAATAACTTATGTTTCTCCATATTTACTCCTTTCGCCCCAATCTGTCTTTTCTTCCAGATCATTGCTAATAAAAACTTAGTTTAACGACATCTCGGTCACGATAGTTACACGATTCGGACATAATCCGGATAAGCATCTGCAATACTACAAATGCCAATAAAAAAAGAATCTATCAAAGTTTTCGATTTCTCTGATAAATTCCTGTATTTGATAAAAGCCTGTCCAGCTTTTAAATCGTATTCTATTTTGTCATCGGTTAGATCATGAATTGACTTGATCAAATTTTGCAATAGCATCGACACCGATGCACATACAATGTCTTTGCCGTACTCTGCATAATTTGCATGTCCTGTCGCTGTGATTTCATGATCACGTACTTTTACTTCAATCAATATATCACTTCCTAATTTTTTGCATAAAAATACCACCAATCATTTCAATCAGTGGTATTGCTAATTATTAAAATATCCATTGTCAAATAAAAACTCAATTTCATCAGCAGTCAATTTTTTAAACGGACTCTCCCATGAATCATCTTCGGTTTCAAAATCTGGAGCTTTAAACTCTGATGGAATGAATCCAAGTTTCTTGCATATTCTTTCATATTCTTTTTCCTTCTCCATCAAAACACCTCCATTTTTACTCCTGCATCCATAAAATTCTTCTTTACTTTTTCAGTATATCCTTTGGCTTCCATCCAGTCAAGAGCTGCTGCTACTATTAGCAGATTAAATTTATCTTTATCAACCGAATATTTGTATATTTTCCCATTGTGACAAACAACTAATCCAAATTTATAACCCCTATTCTTACATACTATTAAATCCGCTGTACTAGGAACATTACTTCCAGGATGATTATGGATAGCAATAATCTCATTTTTAGCAGATTTGTTTAGCATTTTTTTCATAGGCTTATTCATTTTTGCTTGACTTTCTACATTGTAATTTTTATTTATTGTATATTTACCAGTTTTACTATCAATAAATGCTAAATCCTCATATTTTGTGCCTGATCTATGTTTAATTATCTCTTTAGAAAGTTTACACGCGGTTCTATTTATCTTTGTTTGATCTGATACATTATCGAATTTTCTTCTATACTTGGACGAGTTAATTAAATCTTCTTTTGCTATTGTGTCATTATACATATATTTTTTCTTGCTCTCTTCTTGTTCTGCAGAATTTTTCCACGTATCAAAATCCAATCCATGCTCTGAATATGTATCCAACCACTTCTCATAATCATTATCATCCATATGTGCTGCCGTACTGCAATGACAATAAGGATGCATCGGAGGAGCATTTTCTCCTGGCATCATATCAATTACTTTGAACACTTTCTCATCTAGTTTCTTACATTCACTACAAGCATCTAACTTCTGGCATGCTACGTATTGATAATAATCAAAACCATTCTCTATGTACGACTGCTTCTGGGCTTCTGTCTGAACTCTTGCAAGTTCTGTAACCATCAGTCTCATTGCGTTACTCTTGCTGACTCCAAATCGTTTTTCTAAATGTCTTGCCAGTACACTTGGATGCTTTCCTTGAATCAATCCTTCTTGAAGAAGTTTATCAATCTCTGATTTCAGCATTGACTGATGCGCCCAGATACGTTCTGACCAAGTTGCATTTTTGTAAGACGCATTTACGATCACTTCTGCTTTTTCGCCATTGTTCTGAATCGTCTTTCCAAGAATACCTGCTTGTTTTCGCATTTCTTCCTCTGTCCGCTGCGTAAATGCGTCTCCAAAAATCTTCTCGAGTTCATCATAGCCACCAACTAAATGCATTCCAATATTAGCTTTCAACAGCTCTAATCGATTGATCTTCATCGCTGCATTATAATACCGCATTTCATCATTTGCTTTCTTTGAGAGATCTTTGTTCTTTACATAGCGTTTTGCTTTCTTAGCATAGGCTTCAATATCAATCTCTGAAATTCGTTTCTTAGCTTCTGCCATCGTGATTCCTTCTGCTTTGGCATACTTCACATAGAATCCATTGATCTCTTTTTCTATGTTATCAAGCATGTTAGCATAGATATCATCCAGTTTTTTCTGATATTCTGCCTCGTTTTTGATATTTTGCTTTCGCTGGCGTTCTTCGCGCTCTCTCCAGTAGTTCTTACCGCTCATTTGCCTTATCTCCAAACATCTGCTGCATTACTATATCTTTTGGCTTCTCTTCCTCTTTATCGATGCGTTCGATTTCCGCTTTCGGATTATCTACAACACTTAAGACCCCAAGCTGTGTCTCTTGTGATACAACGCCAGAAAGATTCTGCGCGATCTGACTTTCTTCTAGTAAGTTTGCTGGAACGTTTGGTGTGAACTTGTAATGCAACTTCACCCAGTCATTTTTTTGCATTGCGTTTCCAGGATTACTAAAGATCAGTTTGTATCTTCGATTCATCCCAGATGTAAATTTACGCTCTTTGGTTTTTCTAAGATTATTCATTGCCTGCAATTTATAACTCATCGCAATACCGGAGCTTGTACCAAAGTTCTCATCACTGATGTTAGCCACCATGGCAATCTGAAATATCAATTTTTCCAAGCGATCGATCAAATGTTCCTGTGTTACATCCCCATCCGGTTTCTGTAAGAAATCGATCATCAGATTCTCTGCATCTCCATCAAAGTTGATCACACGATCTGATCTAATATGTTTCAATTCATCCTCATCCAATAAAGTCCCTATAATTTTCAAATATGCATCCGCAAAATAATCTACATCATTCGCTTTTTCACTAATTGCTTTATTATATGCATCAATCATAGACATCACTGGTTCAAAGATTCCCTGGCATTCTTTATTTTCCCGGTACTCTGTTGCTGGCACTCCGTCAAAGTAATGTTCCTGTTCTTTTTTATCCCATACAAGCTTACCTTTCAGTGTAAACCATCGGACCTTCTGTTCATCTGATACGCTACCATGCAATACATTATCTACATCTTTATACAATCGGACAAAATATCGTTCTTTTCTAAGGACTGAATCATCATAGATCATGAACGCTTCCATCGGATCCAAATATATGATTCCGACATTTCCATCTTCATCGTTATAGTACATTTCATAGCCTTTACCGAAGATACTACATATCTTAGATAATTCTGCGTTGTTGTCATCCTGGTCATTATACTGATCCAGAAACTCAACATAATCTGCTATCGATTCATTTTCACCATCCACTGTGATCTTGATTGGATTTCCAATAAAATATCCATTCATAGTATCAACGATATATTTTGCGAAGTTTACTGCAATTCGATTGTCCGGCTTCCACTTTGGCTTTGATTTTTCGTGAAAGATAGGATAGTCTGTTCGGTATGCATCATCTAATGGCTTATATCGAAACGTACTTTCTGCAGCATGTCTCATGATAAACTGATTAAGTTTCGCATCTGTTAGTTCTTCATCAGATGATATCCTATAAATTTCTTTACGCATCATATTCCTCCTTTCACTTTTGTGTTTAGTCTTGGTTTCTGTTTTCGTTCTTCTTCGATTGAATAACGTAACATGGCCATTGCATCATCAAAAAATGGAACTGGCTCATCTAGATAAGTGTTGGTTCTCTCATCTTTCTTCCACTTCCATTGTTGTATTTCTTTAATTGTGTTTACACAACTTGGATAGATATGTATCCTATGTTGTTTTAAATAATCAATCTGAGCACTGACACTGTTTGGCTCTTTTTTTACTCCTCTTGCTCTGTATCCTGCTTTCTTCCACATCTTGATACGATCTGGTTCCGCAGAATCACACCACATACGAAGCTTCTTATTGAATCTCCCTGCTGCCTTTTTGATAATTTCTTCTGTGTCCATTTCGTAGACATAGAGTTCCTGGCATAAGTACAGATCGCCATCTTTGAACCCAACCTCCCCAATACAGTTTGCATGGTTAAATCCAAAGTCCTGTGCATTTACCATGTAATCAAAGCGTTCTGGTGTACGATCAAATTCTTCTATGACATAATTTTTAAGGATTAATCCTGCAACTTCTCCCCATTCTCCAAGACCATAGACTCTATATCCTTCTGGATCTACTTCTTTACGTCTTAGCATTCGTCTGTGATATGCTTCATCGATGAATCGGTTCTTTTCGTAAGTTGACTGGTGTGTGAGTACATCAGGATCAGCACGATCAAAGAACACTTTCTTGATCCAGTGGTGTGCTGATACAGGGTTAAATGTCATTCTAATCTGATAGAACTGTCCTTCTGGCAATTCGCCTCTCAATCGGTCATCAATGATCTCAAAATCTGACTGTGTGATCTCTGTCGCTTCTTCTATCCAAACATCGGTAAGTTTCCCTCGCTTGAATGTGATTGATTTCAGTTTTTCTCTCTGTCTTTCGTCGTTTACACCTCTGAATATGATCTGATTGTGATTACTCTTGCATTCTATAATCATATTTGATGCATTGATGTACCAGTATCGTTTATACTGTTCTCCAAACATGCGAAAAATAGCACCCTGCAATTCTGCAAAAGTGCTATCTCTATTCGTTACATCTGCTTTTCGGACACATAAAAGGTTTCTCCCAGGATCATTCATAAGCCTTAGGATATAGTGCTGTGCTGTATCCATACTCTTTCCAGATCCAGCAGAACCCTTCATGACGATATATCGTTTTTTACTACGATCAACTTCTTTAAAGCAAGGATTTGCCTGTACTTTTATGTTCATCCAGTATCATCCTCACCATAGTCGATTGTAATGTTCAGATTCATATCAACATCTGTTTCGACTTTATCTGTAAAAAGTGCATATCGCTTGCCGAGAAGTTCTGCTGCTTTATTTGCGTCTGATAATTTGGCAGGTATTTCAATAATTTTAGGTACTTCCTTTTCGACTGTTTGCTTTCTCATTGTTCCTTTTTTGTCTGGAGCATATGCTGATTTTTTTTCTTTTATTGTTACTACAATACATTCTTTTTTCTCTCTACGCATTGTTGCCGTGAGATATCTAAGAACTTCGTCTTGATCAGCAATCAATTCGTCTTCTTTTTCATCCATCCGTTCTTTTATATATTTTTGAATGTCATCTTTTGTCATGTTTTTTTCTGCAATTTGCCTTGCGCTTCTTTTTGAATATCCTGCTCTAATTGCTGCCTGAGTAGCATTAAGATCAATCAAATATTCATCACAAAATCTCTTTTGTTTTTCTGTTAATGCCATCAGGCTCACTCCTTTCTCTTAAATGGACCTCCAGGGACTCGAACCCCGGACTGATCGGTTATGAGCCGACTGCTCTGACCTGCTGAGCTAGAGGTCCTTAAATTTATGCACGAAAAAAGCACCCGAAGGTGCTTAATTCAATATATTTTGAGATTTGATTAACCTTTTGTTGTACGCGCAACTCCTAATATATTAGAAATTGCATCTTGTAATACTCGTGAATAATTAATTCCCGCTTTATCGGCTTCTACACTCATCCAATATGGAATTGTACAGTTTTTCTTAACTGCTTTATTATCCACTCTCTTTCTGTACTCTGTAAAGTCTACATCTACAAGTGTTACTGTGTCTCCTGCTTCTACATTTTGAGCTTTTGAATTTGGTTCTGGAAGACTTTTTTTCTCATCTTCCATATCAATCCCCATCAATCCAATAGCATCTCTGGCCATTTCCATAGCCTCTGCTATTGTATCGCCTTCTGTAGCGATATCAAAATCAGGGATTTCTACATAATACCCTTCTTGATCCGGTTTTAAAATAACCGGATACGCTACTTTCTTTGCCATGTTTCCGTTCCTCCTAAAATCTTGCCGTTTGATCCTTTTTTCATTTTTGTTTTTCATGAATCCACCAAGTCTGGGGCTTAAAGCCCCAGTTTCTTGATAATAGATTTAGCTAATCGCTCCTTAATCTCTGGATGTCTTGGAATTGGCTCAATTCTGTTACCATCTGTATATAGATCATGGTTCCCACCATTCCGTTTTAAATACCATCCATTTTTTTCAAGGAGTTTAATCAAATCTCTTCTCTTCATGAAAAACTCTCCTTTTTTTAATTTATATGTTCATTATACGTACAAAATGCGTATAAGTCAATAATTTTATGCGTATTTTGTACGTATTTTTATTAGCAAGAAAAAGGAACATTTATGAAGTATCGCTTCATCTAATCGCTCTAGCCTATATATTAGCCTATTTTTTGCGAACGTGACCGAACATTTTCTAATTTTCTTGAAAAAATCTTGTATTTCTCATTCTGCAGCTGTCTTCTGTATAAGCTACTCGCCTTTTAGGGTGTAACTGATTCATCTTATGTGCTACCTGCAGCCACGTCATGCCGTCAATGTAATAAAATCTAAACATCATTCTTAGTTCACTCTTCTCAATGCTATTTATATATTCTTCCGCTTGATTCATGAGTTCCAGAAGTTCATTTTCTTTTTCGATCAACATAGCTTTTCGCTTATTAAGCAGCAGCTTCTTTCTGCTAAGTTCTGGTACTGGCATACCCTCAACAACAAAGTGCTGTATTCCACCCATGCCACCGCTTACTGTGTCTTTTACGGTTCCTTCTTCCTCAATCCTGCTGATCTGCTTCTCTGTTTGCAAGATTCTTTTTCTTATATCTTTTACTTCTTCAATCATGTCTGTGTATTGGATCAGTACGTTCTTGCCCACGTTCTCCCCTCCTGTTACGATTTATTATCTGCTGCCTTATCCGATCTGTCATCTCCTGGTACTCCTGTTTGTATTGCGCCCGATCGGCACAAATGCCCATGCAGATTATCTCTGCACAGGCTTTGCATGGATCTACCATATCTTTCTTCCACCTTTTTGCTTCATCAGGTTTCTTTTGTAAAACTTCCATTTGGTTGTCGAATAGTATTTGTCTTTATCTTCTTTTTTCTTTTGCCTTATTGCCTGCATACTCAACTTCCATGCAGTAAATTCAGTGCATTTCTTTCTACATGCAACTCTCTTCTCTCCATCTGCTTTATGATCACAGTTTACGCATGGACAATCTTGATATCCCATTTATGTATCACTCCTTATAATTTTTCAGTGGGCATAATATGCATGCTCCTGCACTTGTTTCATCAAAATGCGGTGTCATTTTTTTATACACACAATAACCGTCGCACATTTCTTGTTTTACTTTTTTCAGATCATCGCTTACTGTTATTACTCCTGTCAGCCTGTCGGTAATTGATGTTCCAAACAGTTTGCTATACAATTCATTGATTTTTGTATCATCTAAATTTTCAAAAAATTTTCCACCACTAGCAGAACATTCTTGATAAATTCCACACTCTTGTCGATTGCATTGATGATTAACGCAATATCTATTTAATCTCCATATCTTCTGATCTCTTGTCATAACTCATCCCTCTCTTTCGCTGCACTACAGAGTGACATTACTGCCACTCCTGCAACTGCTCCGATAAATAATCCGCTCAAAAATCCAATGATCATAAATTATCTCTCCATCATATTTTCAAATCTGTATTTTTGTTTTGCATCTGGATATTTTTCATGATCCACTTCGCTCATGAACATCTCTAATGGCCTAGCATACATTCTCTGCATCTCTCTTATATCTGAATATATTACAAATAATTCATTTGTTTCTGTATGACGAGCCACTGTAATAACAACGTACAAACTCCCTTTAAAGTGTTTGTATACTTCATATGCTTTCGGCATGTGTCGTCCATTTAGCATTTTCGCCACTCTTTCTATTTTCTCTATTGTCTTTCCCATATTCTTAACGCTCCTTTATTCCAAGTGGAATGTTACATTCTGCATGATTGATCCCAGTATCAAAAATTTAATAGCTTGATAGCAATCTTTTTTTCGGTCGGAATAAAAATAAATTCCATAACATACGATTGTTAGTGTTAAACTTAATACTTTTACAGCATCTTTTGTTGTTATCATTTCTTACTGCCCCCCCACATCGTAAATCTCGCATGATACTACTTCGTTTCCTGTTCCGTTATCTGTAACCTCAACATCCACGTCATATCCGGAACCCACCAGAGCATCGATGATGATACTCTGGATGGATTCTTCTTTTGTGTGGATATAGACTTTTCCTAATCTTTGTCTTACTTTTCCCATTATTTTTCCTCTTTTATTTGTTTTTCCATTTTTCAATCATTTCTTTGTGTCCTTCTTCTGCCTTTTCTGTATTATCATACATATCAACGTCTAAATCCGACCAATCAATAATATTTCCGTTTTTATCGCATTTGAATACCATCGTCTCGAATCCATGATCAAATGTATAACATGTATCAATAGCAACATATCCATGGTTTCTTGTATTTACAACATTTCTTAGCTTCATCATCTCATTTTCTCCTTAACTTTCTTTAACAATTTCTTTCTCACACCAGACGCATCCCTTATCACACTTGATCCGAACCTTTAGCTTCTGCTGCTTGTCCGGACACAGCTTCATGTCCTTAATTGGCTTGCCTGTGATCTCACAGATGTAGCCTTTAAATTCTTTCTTGTTTACCATACTGCCACCGCCTCATGTAAATGTTCTCTTAATACGTCTGCTGCCTCGTGTTGATTCTCATACTCCAATAACTTAATCACATTCGGTAACACTCTTCGCCCTTTATCGATCACTTCCTGGTTTGATGCAATCATTTCTGCATTCATGTCGATGTTATAACGTTTCTTTAAATCAATTGCCATATCTTCAAATGTTACAAAATGTTCTGCGTACTGATCCAGAGATACCAGGCACATGGATTTATGATCATATGCTTCTTTGAATCTTCGAAGCCTCTTTTCTCCAAAGCCTTCGCTATCTGCCAGTGCTGATAATGCTGTTGTCATGATGTTTCCATAGAGTGTTGTTGCTAGGATTTCAAAAGCTTTATCTAATCTGTCGTTGTCGATTAGAAGTCCAACTCTCAATGCTCCTCGCATCTGAAGCTCTTTTCTTAATCCATCAATTCCCTTTTTTTCTGCAATGCCTAACGCATATGCCATTCCTGCCATTCTGGCTTCTTGTTCTTTATCAAGCTTCCCCATTCTGATCATCCTTCTTTCTCATCATTGCAATATCATAAATTGTCTGGCAAATCTGCTCACATACCTCTTCTGCATGATCGTCTTCTGTAAGCTGCCTTACATATTTCTTTCCGCAAGCAACACATGTTAATCGCCGAATCTGCTCCCATGCACTCCATGCTATGAATGAATTTCCCAATGCATTTGCCATTAACGAATCTGTTCCGAATCCATTTGCATCTTTAAACCATTTATTTCTTGGTTCTTGTAATACTTTCTGTGTATCTTCTTTACATACACTCTTTTCGGGTTTTTCTAAAACTCTCTTTTCAACTCTATCTACGATCTCTTGTTCTTTTTGCTCTGTCATTTTTATCTCCTTCTACTCAAACCGACCTGCACCGGATCCATACTGGTGCCACGCCGTGCATCTCATGCTCTCTTCTTCCTGCTTCTTTAGTCTCTCAGTTTCTCTCTTCTTCTCATCCAGGCACTCCTGCCGGTATTCATCATCCCATTTTTTCAATGTTGGCTGGCTGATCGTTGTCAGCTCTGACAGCTTCTTATAGCTTATCCCTGTTGAGATGATCAGTCGTACCATTCCTTTCTTGAAATTTTCTTTATATCTCATATCGTTTTCTCAGACAGCTTAACTTTCTACCTGAAACAGCATTTATACCGATCACATTTCTATAATTTCTTGCCCGATCATATAAACTGCCGTGATTCTTCTCCTGTGATTTGAAAAATTGTAATACCAAATCTAGTTTGTGAAAAATAAAAATACAAAAAACCCGAAAAATATGTTTACGTTTGCTTGCTTCGTTAATAGTTACTCAAAAAATCTTAATCAGATAGAAAGTTAAGCTGTCTGATCATACTCCTTTACTTATTTACTTATGGTATCCGGCACAATTGCCTATATAGTGCCATCTTAAATCCTTGCACTTTGTCTCGTTTGCCCCCCCCCTGTTATCTCAGGGTAGAAACGCTTATACCACTTCATCAGTGTCTTATGATCGATACCGGATGTTCTACTGATCTCATTTGTGGACATACCATGTTGGATCCATAACTGTACAACACGGCGTTTAAATCCTTTGCTGTAATCCGCCATCAGTTCTCCTTTCTGCCCACTGCCTTAGGCAGCAGGCTCATGGCTTATACTGGCTGTTTCTTATGCGGTTAATAGTTACATGTGGTATATAATTTAGCTCTCCGGCTGATCACTGCCTGCATATGATCCCTTTGTGCTGTTGTTGGTCACTTAAGATCATTCCTAAATCCACAGCTACCACGACTAATACTACGACTTTTTATTAAACAACAATCATGGTTTATAGTGTCTTGCAGGCAGTGATCAACCGGAGAGTCTTATTTTTATTACATTGCTGCGAGTAACTTATTGATAAAGTACTGCTGCCCTTTTCCTGTAACTTTCGTGGTCTTGCTGATCTTCGTTGATCCATTTGGCTGATTGATCACTGTTTCCTTGATCTCGAATAGATCCATATCCATTGCTCGTTGCGTTGGCATATTCCAATCAGAGCCTTTTCTCTTGATCAGATAATCATTGCATCGCATCCATTCAAACAGTTTATTTTGCCCCGTCTGTACTCCGTTTTGACGAAGAATCTTAGCCAACTCTCCGATCAGGATAGATGTATCACTCGTGGAAACTGCATCCGCAAATATCTCTTTTGGCTTCATTCTTTCGTTATCCTCAATCAGTATTGCGTTGTCTGATTTGAGCTTGTCTATCGTTTTATCCGCCATCTTCAACGCTCTAGCAAAGATCTGCTCTGGCGTGTTCCATGCTTTCTCGAGATCGAGAAAATACTGTCGGATCTGTTTTCCTTCTGGCGATCTTTGAATCATACAGATCTGTTTTGCCATATCGATAGAAATCTCATATTCTGTTGATGGTCGTCCTCCGGTACTTTCGGACATTTTTGTCCAAAAGTCTTTATACTCTTCAAACCCATATTCACACATTCGATCAATCCATTTCTTGAACGGTGTCTCGATGTGTAACTGTTCATGCAGATTTCTTGCAGATACTGTCGGCTGTTCTGTTTCGTAGTTGACTGCGATCAAGTCTCTAATCTCACTCACGTTATAATTCATCTCCTAACTGTTTCTGTAACAACTGCTGTTCCAAAGAATCAAAATCATGATTTCTCTCGCAATCCAAGTGCGCAGGATTCTTTTTCTCTCTTCTTACTGCTCCAGTACCCCTATTCCGTTCCCAGTTCCGTACTGCTGCCTTCCAGTCTTTCATCTTGTTTTTACCAACCATCCAACCTTTGGATTCGTAAAAGTCAATAAAAACATTTGCATCAACGCTATTGTTCCGCTCTTTGCAATAACCGAAGACTTGCTCGTATGTAGGTGGCGTGAAACGCTTTATATTACTCTTCTTTTCATTCTTTTCATTCTTTTCATTCTTGTTTGTGTGTTTCTGTGACGTTTTGGTGTCGCTTGACTGTCGTTTCAGTGTCGTTTTTTCATTTTCAGAATCTTGGTAAACACTGTAATTTACTATGGTTATGACCGTCTTTTTGGTGTCGCTTTTTACGTGTATCATGGAATCGTTTTCGAGCATTTTTAAAAAGTTCTTAACTTTAGTGTTGCTCCATCCCCATCGGTCGCACAACTTGCGGATGGATGAGACCGTCTGACCACGTTCCACATTTTCAAGCTTTCCATCGATCAAGATTTTTTTCTCACTGTGGTTTACCATAAGTAAGAGATCCATCCAAGCCTGTCCTTTTGAAAATGGTTTATCCTGCCATACCCAGTGATCCGTAAGACTTCTGTATGTCTTTACCCATCCTTCATTCATGTGATCACCTCGTTATTCGTAAATCGTACAGATCTCCATATTTTCTGATGCTGTCAAACTTGATCCCATCAACTATCGTTTTGTGATTGTTGTACTTGTTGGGTCTGTTGTAATTCTTCCAAGCCATTCTCCTGCTCCTTTACTATGATTCCATAAACCTTATACTTCTTCTGGAAAGCTTTCTCTCCGATCGTGTGATCTTCTGTATGATGCGTTCTGCATAGGCATATCTTTCTATAATTGCTGTCGTCTACGGTCCTGCGATCATTTCCCATGCCGATCTTGTCAACGTGATGGATTTCTCCTTTGCGGCCACAGATTGCACATACACGATTCTTGATGCAGTAATGCAAGTATCTTCCGATATCATCTGTCCTATTGATCGCTAGATCTGACAATGGTATTCCTTGCTCCAAACAAAACTCCAACAGCATTGATATAAATTCGCGTGCTGTATCTACTGTGCATGTCCCTAAAGAAAAATAATCATTTCCTGTCCGTATGATATATTCATACTTCATGATCTCTTTCATCTGTTCAGGAAGATAACCGGTATAGTCTGCGATGTCTCTGATCGTTGCGTATGTCTTTTTTCTCTGTGCATTTGTTATTGTTCTACCATCATCCAACCGAAGCTCCACATCATGGATTCGCTTATCCAGAATCGTATTAAACAGATTTTTCTCCGGAACAAAGACTTTCATCTCTGTTCCTTCGATATCTGATCTGATTCCTGTTATCTTTGCTAATTCATGCATTGATCACTTAATCATCTCCATACTTTGTTTTTAACGCTAATAGCATTCTTCCTGCTTCGCTTCCAGTTAATGCATCAAGTGTTGTGCCTTCTCTTTTACACCAATAATCTATATTGATTCCGTGCTTAGAACAAATTTCAATTAACGTTGCTTTCTGTGATTCTGTAGCCGGTCCGTCTTCAACTGGAACATAATCCATGTTCTCTTCTTTTACCCAAAGATTGAACCCTAGCCCTGTATTGATAGCTACGCACTTAACAAACGACCTACAAGCACTAGCCCAAACTCTGGCTTGATTCATCGAATTTGCCTTTACTGGATTTTTACCATTCATGACCGGCGATTGCATGTAATACACCTGATCATCAATGCATACTTTAATCCTTGTTTCGTAACATTGATTTATATTTCCATTTTTGTCTTGAAACGTCTGATCGCTACAAAAAAGACTATTCCCTGTTCTTTCGTTCTGGCAAAGTTCAAAATATACCTTTTCCGCACCGTTCTCTCTTAAAAGTTCCATGCACTTTGCCCAATTCAAATACATAAACCCTTCTCGTTCTGCACAATACGGAAGTACATTTACTTTTACCAATTCATCATATGGTTTTAACATCTATATCACCTCAAAATAACCTTTGATTCTTCTTTGATCATCGCACTCTATTTCATGCGACACCCCATTAAAGAACCATTCTTTAAATTCTTCTTTTAACTTCGGATCACTTGTTACAACTTCCCAAAGATAATCAAAAGCATCCTGTTTATCTTCATCGTGGTTCCACACTTCATATTCAATTTTTTTCATTGCTTCCTCTTCTGGAATAGCAAAACCGTTGTACTCATACCCTGTTATGGTCTGCATCTTTAAACCTCCTTCCCAATTCTTTTAATTTAGGAAAGACAAGATCAAACTGTTCTTCTGACATTTCACAAAACTCAATTCCTGCATTTCCATACTTCTCTCCAATGATCAAAGCATTTCCAAGAATCTGGTATCCATGGCAATCTGTCTCATACAACCATGAAGCTATCTTATTTAATTTGGTTTCGTCGCAATGAAAATAAAATTCTTCATCAACCAACATGCTTACTTTTGATCCTGGTACATTTTTAATCTCAATTCCTGCACCGATCTCTGTATATAATCTCTTGGGCTGTACATGTTCAATTAGCTCACATCCATTCCCGATGTGTTCTCTCAACTTTTTCCATGATTTAAGTCCCCCATCTGGATATTCCAGCTCTTTTACCTCATTATCAGTTGTGATCAGAATCATCTTTCCCATTGTCGCTTCCTCTTCTTTCTTCTAATAATCCCATCAATTTTTCTTTCAGATACCCTGCTTCGATCATACAGTTCGGATTGTCGAGAAACAGCATTGTACTGTAATCTGGTCGCTGTTCTGCACTAAAGCCATTTTCCCAGATCTTAACGCTTAGCACTGCGGTGGCTCCATGATATTCGACGCATACGCACGGAACACCTGGCTCTCGCCAATCTATCCAATCTATAGTTCCATCTGTCATTTCTTGCAGTCGCAAAGATAGATCAAAGATCTCAATTACTATTTTTCTGATTTCACTTTTCTGACAATCTGTGTTATACTGTTTTTGTCTATTTAACTGTGTGCCTAATGGAGTTGCCGCTCCGTGGGCACTTTTTTCTTTTATCAGGTTTCTTACTTTCATGTATGCTGCGAGCTCTCTGGACTCTAAATACACAACAGCTTCATTAGATCCCTGCTCTGCTCGCTCAACAGATTTCTGTTGAATCTTAATCATTTCATCCAACTCTTGTAGCAATATCTTCTCGTCAATCATTTTTTTCGCCCCCTTTCATTTCATTGTTAGCTTATCAAGCATCCATTTCATTGTTTTCTTCCCAATCTTTGTTTTAGAAAAAACGAAACAAATGATCATACTAACTAATACATAAAGTGTAAATACTATTGCTGTTGCCATTTATGCTCCTTTCCTAAAGTCCAAAACGTTTATCGAAATAATTCTTCTGGATTTTTCCATGAATTGGCGACATAAATCCACCATCTTCTAATTCTTTCCGAAGCTGCCTAATTACCCGATATGCTGTTGATTGTTTGCATCCAAGTATCTTCATAACATCCTGGCAATCATACATTTCGATTTCTGTAACTACATGTTCCTGCATAATTAATCCATCTCTCATGTCTTTCACCTACCTTTCTTCAGATGGCTTAACTCTCCGTCCGATGATTGAGTGCTATTTTTAATAATTAACCAATTTTATATAGGAGTTTCGGGGTTGCGTGCATCGGACAGAGGATTAAGCCATCTGTTGTATTTAATTGTTATATGTTATAATTTCTTAAAAAGGAGGAATATTATGTTGAAAACCCCAAATCTTGACTTATTAAACTTTTGGATTGCTCTTCTTGCATTAATAGCTGCTATTTATAGCATCTATTACACTAAGAAATGTAATCGTCGAAAACTTACTGTTACTGCAGGTACTGTATATACACAAGTATCTGGACCTGCAATCTTTTGGTTCTCACTTAATAACTTATCGCCTATGCCAATAACTTTAGATTCTATTGAATTTTCTCTCCCATCTGGTGAAATCGTACATCCTGTGGATTACGAACCTAAGCAAACATATACATATGCCGGTCCTTTGAGAACTCCGATTGCAGATATCATTTCGGACGATCTGTATCCTAATCATTTAAGTGCTGGAGATATTCTATATCCTTGTTCTTCGGAAGAGTTTGGATATTATTTCGATGAAATCTATCCCACACTTGCGATTAAGATCACTTCCGTTAACCGCATTCACCATTTCAAGAAACATCAATCATTCCTTGTACATTTTTCTGATGTAGAAGAGTGTACAGAGATTAACGATTAATGCTGTTGCTGATAGTATTGTTGTTATTACTTGCATGTTTTAACTCCTTTATTTTTCTATACCGCTTTAAAAAACTTATATCCCGGACAGCTTTTCTCTCCGCAAGAATAGCTGTCCTTTTTTTATTACCCAACAGCTACACACATCTTTTAGCTTCTCGCCACAATTTGCACAGAAATTTGAATCTTCTTCATTTTCTTGTTTACAGCTTGGGCAACTAATTTTATTACTTCTTATTTTGCTTATCTCCTAAATGCAGATATAAATGGATGTTCTTTCTAAGATCACTGCAACTGCAAGAATATCTATCATTACTTTCTGTAAAAGAAGTTCCTTCTTCATTTCACTGTAAGGATCTTCTTTTTTTAATTTTCTGTATGTATATATTTTCAATAATGTTTCTAATCCAAGGAATGCGGCTGCCACTAATCTAGTTATCTGAATATATTTCGTCTTTCTCACCTCCTGGTTATTTAGTTTCGGTTAAACCGAAGTCTAATGGTAAAAAAATAATTTGCGAATAACGTACATTATACGTTTCCTCTATTTTACGAAGCACCGGAATATCTGGATAAGACTTTCCTTGTTCATAGTTTCTAAGTGTATCTGTCGCTATTCCTATTAATTTAGCGGCTTCTTCTTGCTTATAACCTCGCATTTCGCGGATACTCTTTAATGTTGCTTTCATATCTTTAGGAAATCTAGTTTCCGTTTTCACTTTCGCTCACCTCCTTAGTTCTCTTATATACTACCACAGTTAAACCGAAGTGTCAACGGTTTTTCAGAATTTTTTTCGGTTTATATTGATTTTTTTTCGGTTTCTCCATTATAATATAGTCATATTCAAATTAAGAAAGGAGGCACTGGTAAATGAGCGACTTAGGAAACAAAGAAGTCATGGCTAGAAATATAAAATACTATTTAAAGGCTAATGATGTTACTCAAACAGAAATGTGCAACACCTTAGGTTTTAAAATGTCCACTGTATCAGACTGGATGCATGCACGAACCTATCCACGAATTGGCAAAATAGAGATGATGGCTAATTATTTTGGAATAGAAAAATCAGATTTAGTAGAAAAGAAACCTTCTTCTGCAGAGCTCAATAAAAGAGACACAAAGCAAATAGAAGAAATACTACAGCAAACAAAAGATAAACTAACATCCCAAGAAGGATTAATGTTTGATGGTGATCCTGCTTCTCCTGAAGCAATTGAATCTATTCTAAACGCAATGGAAATTGGGATGGAGATGGCTAAGAAAAAGAACAAGGAAAAATATACACCTAAAAAATATAAAAAGGACTGATGTGAATGGACATAAAAAAGATTGTAAATTCGCTTGTCAAGAAACATAAAACAAGAAATCCCTTTGAGATTATCAAGGGAATGAATGTGATCCTTGTGCCAGTGCCACTTGAAGGTGTTAGAGGATTCTATCAATATTTTCAACGTAACAACATTATTTATATTGATGATTCTCTTCCAGAACATGAACAGATTCTTGTCTGTGCTCATGAATTAGGACATATGTTACTACATAAAAAAGCTAATGCATTATTCATGGATACATATACTGGATTCAATACAACGAAGTATGAAAAAGAAGCCGATCTGTTCGCTATGGAGCTGTTAGTATCAGATGAAACAATTCTAGAATTTCAAGAATACACAACTGATCAGATTGCACGTGCACTTGGATATGATGAGAAACTAATTAAATTAAGATTAAAATAGCAACCACTTGCTGTGCAATAAATAGCAAAGGTTTTAAAATTCTATAATTTTTTTGAGGGGGACTACAAAATAAAATGAGTTATAAAAGCGATTACAGTAAAGCTGTATTTTTAAATGCTTATGGCAGTGGCAAACCGTTAAAACAAAATTCTGAATATCAGCAATACATAAAATTTGAGTGTGAAATTACAAACCCACGGAAATACCACAAACAATTAATTGCAGCAGATTATTTACAACCGGCATCACCTGAAAAGATTATTTCTTCTTTAAAAGTTTCCGAATTGAAAGAAATATGTGAATCTATCGGCGTACAAAAAACTGGCAAAAAACAAATATTGGTAGAAAGAATTATTTCTTCTTGCTCACCAGATCAAATAACTTCCTTTGTTAAAGAGCCTTTATACTCTTTGAGCGCTAAAGGAGAATTATTTTTAAATGAGCACTGGGAGTATGTTGAATTGCATAAACACAAGAATTATGGAATTTCTTTAGATGAATATGTAAGTTTGAAAAATTCTCTCCCATTTACATCAACTTTTAGAGATGTAGCATGGGGAATATTTAACAAACGAATTTTAGATTATTCTAAGAACAAACAGTACGGATTACTCCGTAGCAATTATCTCAACATGTCCCAACTATCAAAGGAAGAGAAAAATTATGATGTCGAACTAAAATTTTTATTATATGTTTTGTTTTTTGATATTTACGATTATGACATGGAATATATCTCGTATCAAACTACAAGAGAAAAAGCTATAAACTGCTATAGATGTTTTGCATTCCAAACAAGCATTCCTGGTAGAATATCTGAATTAAAAGAATATTATGACGAAATATATGCAGATGAAGTATACCAATCATACAGCGGTCAGTTCCCAATAGTTGTCTGTGATATCAATACTTTCAAACATCTTGTAATTGATCTCTTCGATAGTACAGAAAATATCAATCAGAAATATGTTGAATCATTCGAGCGAAATTTTACTTGCTATGTCGATGTCCATTTTAGACAGCATAAAGAGGATGTTTCTTCGCATGTTGATTCTAATCAAAAGCCAAAAGGCTGTCTTTCAAATATAGCGATAATATGTTTTTTGATATACATTTTATCTATTATTCAGTAACCTACAAATTGCGACATCGCAACAATCGAACTTTGAAAATATAATATACTTACCCAGGAAGTCGTCAGACGGCAAGTCTCCAACACCGCTCCGAGCATTGCGGAAAGGAGGCCCTTATGAGTACATATGAGGAATTTATGATCATCATAAATGTCGCACTATTAATTATTGCCATTCTGAACTATACACATAAAAAATAGCCGTCCTGCCCCTGGTAAGTGTAGAACGACTATTTTTCGTTAAGCATTCGCCGGAGCGGATGGGTTTGCTCCATCGTGCCGACTTCCTTGTTAAGTATATTATAATCAAAGTTCTTGAATTTTTCAACTTGATTTTAACAACTTACAAACTTACTACAGGTACGAGGTTTAAAATGGATATAAAAGAATATATGAGTAAGCGACTTGATCCGCAAATTAAATGGTATGACGAAAAAGCAATGCAAGATCAAAAATATTATAAGTACTCCCAATTGATTGAAATTGTACTCGCTTCTTCTATTCCTTTATTGGCCGGGTATTCTAAATACAATTTCTGGATTCCTGTCATAATTGGAATATTAGGTGCACTGATTGCAATTATAGAATCCGTTACAAAATTATACAGATTTCATGAAAATTGGATTCAATATAGAACCACGTGTGAATTATTAAAGCATCAAAAATATTTATATATTACTAATTCTTTTCCTTATAATACTGGAGAAGAAACCATTGAAAATATTTTTATTAAAAATGTCGAAAATATAATGTCTTCAGAAAATGGTCAATGGAAAGATATTAATTCCGAAAAAAGTAAGAAAAAATAATCTCATTCTACTTTTTCATAAGTTTCTTCGAATATGTCCGGCTTACATGGATATTTTTCTCCATTGATTCCAGTTATAATCCAATCTCCTGGAGAAGCAATCATATCTCCTTCAAGTGTATGAATAACTTCTTTTTTATCTGTTTGATATGCTTCGACCACCACAGGTTTTTTTCTAAATTTTTTGATTTTTTTGTAACTCATATTAACCTCCTCATTTTAAATTAGAAAGGATTGATACTATGCCAAAATTATACGATTACAGATTATTTATCAGTCACGCTTGGAAATATGGCGATGACTATAATAAATTAATTAGCTTCTTAGATAAGGCTACATATTTTAGCTACTACAATTATTCTGCCCCAATAGAAAAACCTTTATTCCCTGCTGGTACTCCGATGACCAATAGTGAAATTCAGGAACTTATATCAGCGAAAATTTGACCTAGTCAAATTACTATCGTGCTTTCCGGAATGTACGCTGCACACAGCGATTGGATGAAGTACGAGATTGATGAATCTGTACGAATGGGGAAACCGATTCTTGCGGTATTACCTTGGGGACAACAAAGAGTCCCTTCTTATATTACTATGCATGCCGACAAAATTGTCGGTTGGAACACTAACTCAATTGTTAGTGCTATCCGTTCACTAATAAAATAATCATTTGCTGTAACTATAACATTTTACAGTATAAGATTCAACATTATGCAAAACAAAAACCGCCCAGCTGCAACTGGACGGAATTTAGAAACCTATCAACTTTGTGTGTGATATGCTCCTACCTGAACAATAGGATTATATCATACACTCCCGATTTTTACAAATTGATGAGGGTGTATTTTTTGTACCCTTTTTTAGGAGGGATATATTATGTCTGTATACAAAGACACAAAACGCAATACCTGGTACTGTCAATTTTATTATACCGATTGGAAAGGTGATCGAAAACAAAAACGTAAAAGAGGATTCCTAAAAAAGAGAGATGCACAGGAATTTGAAAGAAAGTTCCTGGAACACTTCAGTACTGCTCCTGACATTACTTTCAAATCTTTAGCTGATAAATATTATGAATACGTCAAACATCGCCGGAAGGAATCTACATTGTATAATTTAAGAGGACATATAGATAAACACTATCTGCCATTCTTTGAAAAATTAAAGATAGTTGAAATAACAAGTGAGCATATTGCCAAATGGCAAAATTCACTCATTTTAAGCAATTACAAGAGGTCTTATATAAAGACATTGACTAGCCAGTTATCTTCGATATTTGAGTATGCTGTGCGACACTGTGGACTGAAAGAAAATCCATGTAGAAATCTTGATCCATTAAAAGATAAAGACAGCAAAAAATTTCAGATCTGGACAAAAGAGGAATTTCATGAATTTTATAACTTGCTGTCAAATACTCGTCAAAAAATAATGTTCGAAACTTTATTTTATACTGGGATGAGAAAAGGTGAACTTATGGCATTAACTGAGGGGGATCTTTATTACGATCAGCAAAATGCCTGCTATATGATCAGCATCACAAAGACGTATTCAACTGTCGGTAATAAAAAGATGATCACTACACCTAAGACAAAGAAAGCTGTTAGAGATATTTCCATTCCGGACTTTTTATATTTTGATCTTATGGCTTATATTAAAAGAGTTCCTGGAATGAAACCAACAGATAGAATCTTTCCAGTTAATTCAACATATTTAAATGATGCAATGATTTCGATGTATAAAAAGCACCCAGAAATCAGACAGATCAAAGTCCATGATCTCCGACATTCCCATGCATCAATGTTGATCCATATGAAGGTAGATATCGCAACACTATCTTACCGACTCGGACATGAAAATATTTCTACTACTCTTGACACTTATTCACATATGTATGGTAACAGCCAAAAGGATGTTGCTGATCAATTAGAACCGAAAAATTTCAAATTTTAATGTCAAATTAATGTCACGGAATACTAACACACACAAATTTAATGTCACAACTAAAAAGAAGGCTAGTCAAATTTCATGACTAACCTTCTTAATTTTATTCTATTGTTCTTCCTCAGGAAGCAGATTTTTCATGCTTCTAAGCCCAATACAAAGGGTCGATGTATTATGTAACAATGCAGATGTTGTTGGCTGTAAGATTCCTAAAACACCAGCACCAATAAGTCCTGCGTTAAATCCAACAATAAAGCGGTAATTATTGTGAATACGATGCATCAAACTATTACTAATATGTTTTAATGCTACTAAACCATGTAAATGATCAGCTTCAATCGTTACATCAGCAATCTCTCGTGCAATTTCAGCTCCATCACTGATCGCAACTCCAACATTTGCTGCAGATAGTGCCGGAGAATCATTGATTCCATCACCGATCATGATAACTTTTCTTCCCGCAGCTTTTTCAGCTTCAACAAATGCAGCTTTTTCTTCCGGAAGTACTTCGGCATGATATTCATCTACACCAACTTTTTCTGCGATAACTCTTGCTGTTCGTTCACTATCTCCTGTCATCATGACAACCTTGGAAATACCAGCTTCTTTTAAAGCCTTAATGACATCTTTTGCTTCTTCACGCAGTGGGTCTTCAATGCAGATCACACCTGCAAGCTTATGTTCAATCGCCATATACAGATGAGAACAATCTTCTGGAAGACTGTTAAATAATTCTTGTTTTCCCTCTGGAATCGTACATTGTTCATCCTCAAATACAAAATGATAACTTCCGATTACGACTTTCTTATCTTCGATCATAGAAGAAATTCCATGAGCTACAATATATTCAACTTTTGAATGCAACTCTTCATGCACAAGATTACGATCTTTGGCTGCCTGAACAACAGCTTTGGCCATAGAATGAGGAAAATGTTCTTCTAAGCATGCAGCAATTCTTAATAATTCCTGACATTTCATACCATTAAATGAAACAATATCTAAAACTGTTGGCTCTGCTTTTGTTAAAGTACCTGTTTTATCAAATACGATTGTCTGAGCTTCTGCCATTGCCTCTAAGTATTTTCCACCTTTGACAACAATATTATGATCATTTGCCTCTTTGATTGCTGATAAAACGGAAATTGGCATTGCCAGTTTTAAGGCACATGAAAAGTCAACCATCAATACAGATAATGCTTTTGTTGCATTTCTTGTAAGCAAATATGTGAGGGCAGTTCCAACTAATGTATAAGGAACCAGACGATCTGCAAGATGTTCTGCCTTACTTTCTAAAGATGATTTTAATTTCTCAGATTCTTCGATCATTGTAACGATCTTATCAAATTTACCTGATCCGTTAGCTTCTTTAACACAGACTTTTAAGTCTCCTTCTTCAAGAACTGTTCCTGCATAAACATATCCATCTATTGTTTTACGGACAGGAATAGATTCTCCAGTTAAAGATGCCTGATTGACCATAGCTTCTCCTTCAATGATAACACCATCAAAAGGAATCATATTTCCCATCTGAACATGAACAATATCATTTGTCTGAATTTCATTAGAAGATACTAAAACTTCATGATCGCCATCGACTTTCCATACTTTCCCAACATTTAATGACATACTCTTGGCAAGATCATCGACAGATTTCTTATGTGTCCACTCTTCAAGAATTTCACCGATTCCAAGTAAGAACATGATAGAGGATGCAGTATTGATATCCCTTCTTAGCATAGATACACCAATCGCAGTACCATCAAGCACTGGAACTTCAATTTTTCCTTGTGCAAGTGTATGTATTCCTTCATATATGTATTTTACAGATTTGACAGCTGTGATACCGGCTCTTAATGGATATGGGAAAAACAATTTACTTCCATAATGGAAGAGTACCTTACTTGTAATCTTATCCCAATAAGACTGGTTTAGCTGTCTGCTCTGACTTTCTTGATAATTATCTGGAACAGTAATGATTCCATGGTAAAATTTTTTTAAAGTGTTAAGAATCTTTTCACGATCTGTATTATAACAGATCACGATATCGTTCGTGCGGTCATAGATTTTGACAGATGTGACAAAATCTTTTGTTGTCAGATAATATTGAAGTTCATCTGCCTGATCAGTACTCATCGTTCGCTGACAGTTATGGATACGAATTCTGCCACGGATCTCATGTTTGATCGTAAATTTCATATAAACTCCTTCTTCTTTGAAAACACCTGCAGAAAATAAACTGCAGGTGTTTGTATTAAATATTTTTTCTTATTCTTCTACTTCTTTAAAAGCATCTTCGGAAACTTCTTCTGTTGCTTCTTCATCATCATCAGCTTCAGCGTAAGCTTCCATTTCTTCTTCTGCAGCAGCTCTGTCTTCATTAATCTGCTTTGCTTCTTCATAAATATCTTCTGCATTTTCCTGAACTGTTGTTACTGTATCCATAACACATTCTTTTGCACGAAGAACGGCAGCTGTTGCATTTGTATATAATTTTTTAGCATCTTTACTTGATAATGCTTTAATACCTGCTGTACCAAATAAAACTCCTGCTGCAAAAAATCCTGTCTTTTTGCTCTTTACTACTGATAAAACTTTTGTTAAATCCATGTCTGTATCCTCCTGTAATATTTATATAATTTATCATTAACGTTTTGTATCCGAAAGGAATGATTTTAAATGTTATTCCTTTGGTAACTTTGTACATTATAAAACATCAAATATCAGTTACTCAAGGCTAATTGCAGTGAAAAGAATGAGAAAAATTATCAATAAGTAATTTGTTTATTTTATTCACCTTCTGTTGTATTGGAACTATTAAAGATATTTCCAGAATCTCCTTTGGAACGATTATAATCGTATTTTGATGGATATCCGCAAGTTTCTGCAGCATCTGCACCACCATAATTCTGCGCGAAATCTTGGCGTTTTCCTTTATTAAACATAAAGTATTTTAATGCTTCCTGATTAGCTTTAAAGTTTACAAAAAATACAAAACCACAAGGAGGATAATGTCCAACAACGGCTGTCTTATAAGTATTCTCAATTGGTACACGAAGCTGATCAATCTCTGTAGTTCCCATAGTGGCTACGGAAAAAATAAGTTTCTTAATATAAGTAGAATCCATATCTGTAGATACATCGCCTAATGCATCAATAGCAATAGTTACAAGATCCGCAGGATTATGCTTTAACATTTTCTGGAAAGTTGCCTGCATAACAGCACGTTGTCTTCCAGTTCTCCCGAATTCTTCATCTCCATATTTTTTAGAATATACATGACGGACTCTTGCATAGCCCAATGCCTGACATCCATTTAATGTCTGCTTACCAGGTTTTACATTACGATATTTCTTCTTGGAAATATAGTTGGTTGTATTAAGATATTCTGCTTCTCTTTTTTCAAGAGTCATTTCAATACCGCCAATGCGATTGATAACTTTCTCAAAAGCAGAAAGATCCACAACACAGAATTTATCAATTTTAATATTAAAGTTTTGGGCAAGTGTCTGATATAGAAGTTCTTCTCCACCAAATGCATAAGCTGCGTTTAATTTGTTTCTTCCGTGTCCCGGAATCTCAACATACATATCACGGAGAAATGATGTTAATTTTAATTCTTTTGTCTTAAAATTGATCGTTGCAACCATCATGCTGTCAGATCTTCCATGATCACCATCTTCAGATCCCTGAGCTCCATTATCAGAGCCGACCAACAAAATATTAACAACGTCTTTATCAAATGTCAGATCTTCTTTATTTTTAATCTTAACCTTATCCATGGATTGCTTTTTTGGAGTAACTGCAGCTTCTAATCTGGCATCGTAAAATCCAAGCATACCGCCTACTACAATCGCAAAAATCAAAAAAACGCTTGTAAGCGCTGTAAATTTTTTAGAAAACATTATAAAATACCCTCCTTATTTTCTCTCTCCGTATTTTATCATATATTTTTAC
>ENA-OZBR01000109-OZBR01000109.1-human-gut-metagenome-genome-assembly--contig:-NODE-109-length-39809-cov-30.161770_pt1 | contig 39809 bp, 19 predicted proteins | sample MGYA00243981_ERZ653524 | MGnify/ENA primary metagenome ERZ653524 (study PRJEB26926, sample SAMN06165084) | human gut metagenome | biome: ENVO:00009003; feature: ENVO:2100002; material: ENVO:00002003...
TTTTGTCGCTTTGCAAGCAAAATCCCACTAAACCCTATAGGTTGCGGATTTGAGGCTATTCTATTTTAAATTATCAATCTATAAACTTTTAACTATCAATTATTAACTTTCAATTCATAGGTCTCTGTGCGACCACCAAATTCCGGACTGTAGGTACACTCAGCGATGCAAGTTCCGCTCTGATAGTCGCCCTTTCTATCCACGTAATACTCCATTTCTACGATGTGCTTACCTTTAGATAAACGATCGAAATAGAAATTTGTTGCATGGTCTCTTGGAGAAACATAGCAGCCTATGCTCCACTGATAACCGCTCAACTGGTTAACCGGCTCCAGGCATGCCGCACGCTTATCCGTAATCTGCACAAAGTCGTAGTCGCGGTCGGCGGTGATGATGAGCGTTACCTTCACCTTCTCGCCTACCTGCGCATTGCCCTTGCTCTCAGATTCGGCTGGAACGATGACACGGCGCACCTTGATGCCCGACTCCATGGAACCGATTTCGCTGATAGGCTGCTTAAACTCTGCATAGACAGCTCCCCAGCTGGTATAATCGCTCTTTTTGTCGATGCTCAGCTTAGATGCCTTGCCCGGTCTTTCGGTCTTCACATAGCCCAAAGTAGTGGAATCCTGCGGCATCGGCAGCAGCTTGCCATCCAGTTTCAGCACGGCATTCTCAGCCTTCCTGCTCCAGTTGCTCTCATTGCCCTTCATAAAGGCGTAGACGGCGTCCACGGTGTTCACTGGCGTATCCCAAACCTGGGTGCGTTTCGACATCAGAAGCCAGCGCTGCAGTTCCTCGATGGTCTGCTTGTCGTTCGGCTTCAGCATCTGCATCGCCTCTATCACGGATACCTGGGTAGGAATCTTATAGTTTCTCCAGCTGTAGAGTGCCTTGCGGGTATCGTAGTAGCGGCCCATCTCCTCGCGGTAAACGGCATATTCGTTCACGCTCTGCAGATATTCGCCTGCCTTCTCGCGGTAAGCAGCATTCTGCTGGCTGTTTCTGGCGAGTACCACGGCAGCACGCGCCTTGCCATAGATGGAGAAATCACCGGTCATCTTCGACATCTTGTCCAGGAGATAAGCCTTATCCTGCTCCAGATTCTGCTTCATCTTTCTGCCATCCATCGAAAGGATGTAGAGATAATGCAGCGCCTGTTCGCTAGGATTCACCTTCTGCTTTTTCTCCTCCTGCTTCTTCATTTCTCTTACTTCCTGTGCTGTCTGCCAGGAGAGATAATCGATGGCGGAAGTCAGCATCCGGGCGGTTGATTTCTGCACACCTGCGATGGCATTCAATCGAACCATCATTTCGGCTACCGATGTAGTCATATACCGGCTGCCCTTCATTCCCTTCCACCAGGAGAAGGAACCGTTAGGGTTCTGCAACTTCTTCAGCTTCTCCACCTGATTCTGCAGGCGGATGCTCTCCTGAGTGAGATTTTCCAGCGAGAGATGCTTCTGTACATGGTTTGTGATAGTATTAGCATAGATGGCAGACATCAGCGAGATGGCGTCCTCCTCATCCGGATTACTGATGGCTGGCAGCGCCTTCACCATCAGCCAACTTGGGTTATTGGTGTACTCGATGGTTACCTTTGCCTCTTCAGCGCCCTTCGCCTGCTTGCCCTCCTTGTTCAGGAAGAGTTTGCTCAGGTCGAAGCTCTGCTCACCCTTCTGATGCAGGGTGATAGGCAGGGTGTTCACCACGAGTTCACGGTTGCTCAAAACCGGCAGATAGTGCTGTTCACCATCGCTGTAGCCATTACCGGCAGCCACCACCTTATTAATATATACGCCTTCTTTCAGTCCCTGGACATCAAAGGAGATGGTAGCAGAGCCCTCGGCATCGATGCTGTAATTCTGCGTCTTCTGCCAAACCACCTTGTTGGTCTCCGGGTCGAGAATCTGCATACGGGTGTTGCCGCTCACCTTCTTGTCGGAAGTATTGAAGAGTTTCACCACGATGGTGCTCTTATCGCCCTCACGCAGGAAGCGAGGCATGTTAGGCTGCACCATCACGGTCTTCTGAGCCACAGCCTCATCCACCAGCAAACCGTTGCGCATCTCCTTGTCATGAGCCAATCCCATGAACTTCCAGGTAGTCACGCTCTCCGGCAGGGTAAACCTGATGGCTACGTTGCCATTGTTGTCGCTCTCCAAGGCAGGATAGAAGAAGGCAGTCTCGTTCAGATTTTCACGCACCTGCACTTTGTCAAGGTACTGTTCTACGTTTGAGCCAGAACCACCGGCAAACTGCGGCATCTCCTCTACTACATCAAAAACCTTGTTAGCAGATGGAGCAGCCGCTGCAACACGGGTCATATTACTCCCACGAGTTTTCATGACTCTCCCTTCTTCCTGAACCAGCTCGTCTTTCCGAACACGAACAGACTCAACGGTTCCGCCAGAAGAACGTTCCAACTTGCTCAGCTCCACCGCTTGCATATAGGCATAATAGCTAAAGAATTTGCCATCAAACTTATCCACATCCAGTCCCTTCTCGTCATAATACTTGGTAGGATAAACGCCATTCAAGTAAGATGAACGGAAAGTGAGGTTGTGCTTCCAGTAGCAGTTTGGCAAACTCTGATAGAAGCCCAGTGAGAGATTCCAGGAATGCGGGGCTATCTGGTCGAGCGACTTGTCATAGAGTACGCTCATCAGCTGCGCCTTGGCTGGTTTGCCATCAGGGGTGGTAATCTTCAGCGTCCACTCCTCCTTCTGTCCAGGGGTCAGACGGTTGCGGAAGGTCTTCCAGGCGATATTCAGTTTTTTCTCAGGCAAAGGACGGGCGATGCTCATCATTCGGGTATAGCACTTGCCTTGCTTCACGAAACTATAGTTCAGTACGATGCCCGACGCATATTCCTCCTTGTAGGTGAAAGGCAGAGTCACGATGCTGTCGCCCAACTCCCAGGCGCCCTTCTCCAGCAGTTTGTTGCCAGCGATGATGGAATATACGATGTGCGCTCCGTTCTCCGAAGAGCCCACCTGAATATAGACCGGCTTACCATCACGAGGGAAAGTCTTCGCCGTCTGATAATACCATTCGGTGGTTGGCTCCACCGGATGGGTATCCTTCATGCTGAAAAGGGTGAATTTCTGCTTCAGGGTATCTGTTCCGCAGATTGCCTCCAACTGATGAACGCCAGATTTCCAAACGAGGGAAGAAGAGGCAGATGATGCAGAAGAAGCATATTCCTTGATAGAAACCGGTACATTCGCCTCGGCATCCTTCCATTCGCCCTTATCAATTCGATATTTCAACCTACTGGAAATCGGCATACCACTGGCATTGCGGTAAGCGAAGGTCACCGTCTTCAGACTGTCTGCTTCGATACGCTTAGGAAGATTCACCGTGAGGATGGTTGGCTTGGTGCCCAGAGGCAGACTCATCACGCCCTCGTGGCTCTCGCCGCTGATGTCGGTAACGATGGCAGAGACCTCGAAGTTGAAGAAACGGGCGATGCGCATGAAATCGCTCATATCAACCTCGTCTTTTCCTGACAAGGAAGCCTCCAGCGGAATCTCTACGTCGAAGGTTCCGTCCTCACGAGTCACGCAACTGTCAGTCTTCACCAACTGTCCGGCAGAGCCTGCGCCCCACCACCAGAGTTGGTTTCTGCGAGTCACCTGATACTCCACCTTGGCACCCTGCACAGGTATACCGGCATAGGTCTTGGCTGTAGCCTTCACCACTACAGTATCGCCCCAGTTATATTTCTCGTTCACCTTCGGGAAGGTAATCTCGAAGGTTGGACGCTTGTATTCCTCCACTCTTACATATTTTGTTGCCGTTCCATTCACGGAGATGGAATACAGTCCCGTCTGTCCCTCCTTCGGCAATTCGAAATCTACCGAAGCCGTACCATATTCATCGGTCGTAACCTTCTGTTCTGCCACCTGCTTCCAGTTGGCATCACTCAGGACAAACTTCAGTTCCATGCTCTTGCCAGGCACGCTGGCATCCAACCCCTTCTTGACAGTATAGGAAATGGCTGAGGCATGTACCTTCTGCCCCGGGCGATAGATGGCACGATCGGTATAAACCTGATATTTAGTCTCATTATCCTTCTTCTCATAATAGCGGGTACGGCTAAGATAGATGTCCCTGGCTGGCGTAAACTTGTCATTGTTGGTAGAAATCAACACCATTCCATCCACATTTTTGAAGTAAGCCTCTCCGTTCTCATCTGTTGTCAAGCGGGCATGAACTATTCGCTTGTCCTTCTTCGTCTTGAAATCATACCGCTGGTCGTAGAGTTCTATCTTCGCCCCGGCGATAGGCTGTCCGTCGGTAGCATTCACCACCACATAGCGATGCTTATCATCCGGCAACTGCTGGATCATCACCGCCAGATTGCTGACATAGAAGAGTTTGCGCTGCGGAGCGATGCCGGTATTATCAGAAGTTACCTCCATCAGATAGGCACCCAGCGGCAGATTGCCACCGATTTCAATGGAATCCTTCACCTCTTGATAATCCGGACGACCATAGTAATTCCTGCTGTAATCCTTCTGATGCAGTTTCGTGGTCTTCTTCAGGAGCATCTTATAGGTAGCCTCATCCTGAGCATCATATTCATTATCCGCCGTGATGTTGAGGCGGGAGATGCTGATTTTCAGGTTCTGGAGATTACGCACATCCAGCTGCACCCAAACCTTCTCCCCAGGTCGCAATACCTGCGGCATATCCTTCACCCGGAACATCGGTTCGGTAAGTCGCTTCTGCGCATTTCTCAGTTCGTTCATTCTCGACCATTCACCCCAGCGGCTCAGCGCATAGTTGATATAGTTGAGCTTATCCTGCGGTTTGGCATCGGTAGCACCTTCCATGAAGCGGAAATGCTCCACGGCAAGTTCGCCTGCCTCCGGAATATCCTGATAAATCTGGATGAGCGAGTCGATGGTCTGCAGATACTTCGACTTCTTCACCACTCTCACGTCGTCCTGGCGGTATTTCTCGATGAGCTTATAGGCACAGAGACAAGCCGCACCCCGATTGCCCACCTTATTATAATAGGTGTACAGCTGCAGATACGCCTCCTTGCTGTCTGCCTCGAATCCGATGAGATGCAGCAAATCATTCTTGAAGGAACTTCCGTCCACCCCTTTTAGAGTCAGCGGCACATACTCAGTAGAAGCATGCTTGGCAAGAAGCTCTGGGTGCGCCATCGCTTTTTTGAAGAACTCCTGGCTCTTCTTCAGGTTTACCTTTCGCTGACTTTGATAATAAGAAGCATCCTCCCTTTGTTCCAAAGAAGCCTCATCCACTTCTATTCCATACGGATTATCATGATATACCTTGCCGAGCACAGCATATCTCACCGCTTTCAGCATCGGGTCATTTGTCTTCAAAGCTTCAGCTTCCATCCGCTTCACGTTAGGCGTCAGCGAGTCAGCCGAAATCTCTTTCCAGAGTGTCATCTGTCTTATCTCAGCCGCCAGCAGCTGCCCGTAATCTTTGGCAGCCGAAGCCTTGGCGATGATTTTCTTCATCACCGCGATTTCGCTCTTAGGCTGGTCCTTCTGAGCATTGATTTCAGCTTGCTTCCACAAGTTGTCGTATGTCTGAGCCGCTACCTGCATCATAGCAAAGAGGGCTATCAGAAGTGATAAAATGTTTCTTTTCATAAGCCAACTATATAAAATGTTAATAGAATGATGATAATCATCAAACTTTTCATTGCAAAAATACAAAAAAAAACTGTTTTCTAACCCCGAAACTTAAACTTTTTACTATCTTTGCACCAAAATAGTATATTTTACCAAGAAATAACATTAAAAAAACAATGGCAGAAAAAAAGTATGGTCATTTTGATGACGCCAATCGCGAATACGTGATTACTGACCCAAAGACCCCATGGCCTTGGATCAATTATTTGGGTAACGAGGATTTCTTCTCGCTCATCTCAAACACAGCAGGTGGTTATTCCTTCTACAAGGATGCCAAGTTCCGTCGCATCACCCGTTATCGCTACAATGGTGTGCCGATGGATAACGGCGGTCGCTATTTCTATATCAAAGATGGCGATACCGTATGGAACCCGGGATGGAAACCTTGCAAGACACCACTCGACAGCTACGAGTGCCGCCACGGCATGAACTATACCCGCATCACGGGCAGCAAGAACGGCGTGGAGGCGAGTGTGCTCTTCTTCGTACCCCTCCATACATGGGCTGAGGTGCAGAAGATGACGCTGAAGAACCAGACTGAGGAGGTGAAGACCCTCAAAGTGTTCTCCTTTGCAGAGTGGTGCCTCTGGAATGCTGCTACCGACATGGAGAACTTCCAGCGCAACTTCTCTACGGGCGAAGTAGAGGTAGAAGGTTCTACCATCTATCACAAGACCGAATATCGTGAGCGCCGCAACCACTATGCTTTCTACACAGTGAATACCGAGATTCAGGGCTACGATACCGACCGCGAGAGCTTCATCGGACTCTATAACGAGTTTGCCGAGCCTGAGGCTGTGATGGAAGGCAAGCCACGCAACAGCTTTGCCCACGGCTGGAGCCCTATCGCATCGCATTATATCGAGGTTACCCTGCAGCCAGGCGAGAGCCGCGACCTCATCTTCCTGCTGGGCTATGTGGAGAACGAGCAGGACAAGAAGTTCAGCGCCAAGAAGGTAATCAACAAGGAGAAAGCTCATCAGCTTATCGCCAAGTTTGATACCACAGAAAAGGTGGATGCTGCCTTCGCAGAACTCAACCAGTACTGGGATAACCTGCTGAACATCTTCACCGTGAAGAGCGGCAACGACAAGTTAGACCGTATGGTGAACATCTGGAACCAGTATCAGTGCATGATCACCTTCTGTATGTCGCGTTCGGCAAGTTTCTTCGAGAGCGGCATCGGTCGAGGCATGGGCTTCCGCGATTCCAACCAGGACCTCGTAGGTTTCGTTCATCAGATACCTACCCGTGCCCGCCAGCGCATCATCGATATCGCCAGCACCCAGTTCCCAGACGGTGGCTGCTATCACCAGTATCAGCCGCTCACCAAACGTGGCAACAACGATATCGGTGGCGGTTTCAACGACGACCCATGCTGGCTCATCTTCGGTACCGTAGCCTATATCAAGGAGACGGGCGACTTCTCTATCCTCGCTGAACAGGTGCCTTTCGACAACCAGCCAGGCACAGAAGTAAGCCTCTTCGAGCACCTCAAGATTTCGATGAACCATGTTATCAACAACCTGGGTCCACACAAGTTGCCACTCATCGGAAGAGCCGACTGGAACGACTGTCTGAACCTGAACTGCTTCTCCTGGGACCCTAACGAGAGTTTCCAGACCACCGAAAACAAGGGCGAAGGAAGCAAGGCAGAGAGTCTGATGATAGCCGGTCTGTTCGTGGTTACCGGCAAGGATTATGTGGCTCTGTGCAAGCAGCTTGCCAAGGAAGCTTTGGAAAGCAAGGATGGCGAAATAGCCGGTCTTGCAGAGGAAGATTATTTGACAGAAGCCGAGCGCATGCAGCAGGCTGTAGATGAGATGAACGAGGCTGTGAAGCAGCATGGATGGGACGGAGAATGGTTCCTCCGCGCTTACGATTTCTTCGGCAACAAGATTGGTAGTGATGAGAACGAGGAAGGCAAAATCTTCATCGAGAGCCAGGGCTGGTGTACGATGGCTGGTATCGGTCTGGAAGAAGGACTCTGCGATAAAGCACTGGACAGCAGCAAGAAACGACTGGAATGCGAGCACGGACTGGTGCTGAACAACCCAGCTTACACCACCTATCATGTAGAAATGGGTGAGATTTCTTCTTATCCTGAAGGCTACAAGGAGAACGCCGGTATCTTCTGCCACAACAATCCTTGGGTCATCATCGGAGAGACTGTAGCCGGTCGAGGCAACGATGCCTGGAGCCATTATACCAAGATTCTGCCTAGCTATGTAGAGGAAAAATATCAGACACTTCACAAGGTAGAGCCTTACGTAAACTGCCAGATGGTAGCCGGTAAGGATGCAGCCAAACCGGGCGAAGGAAAGAATTCCTGGCTCACCGGTACAGCGGCATGGATGTGGTATACAGTATCAGAATTCATCCTCGGCATCAAGCCAGATTATGAAGGTTTGCTCATCGATCCTTGTCTCCCAAGCACCGCTAAGGAGTATGAGGTAACCCGCAAGTTCCGTGGTGGCGAATACCATATCACAGTAAAGAATCCTAGCGGAAACCAGAAGGGCGTGAAGCAGATTACAGTGGATGGCACTCCTATCTCAGGCACCATCATTCCTTGCTCTGAAGGCAAGCATGAAGTAGTGGTTGAGATGTAAATCAGCCAGATCTCATCAAGTTACGATTTGAAAGTTCAATGTAACGAAACCCCTTTTCATACCCATGCCCCCTGTTTTAGGGGGTATGGGTATCACAATAAACACTTGCCCCTTTATTTCAAGGGAGCAAGTGTTTTATTTATTTGATAATCTGATACTTAGCTTTTAATATAAGCACATATTCAACAGTATCAAGAGCAAGATTCTAAGTCTCTATCATTGACTCAGTTCCTCAATAACTCAGTTCCTCAGTTTTTTTCTAGGGGGTATATAGCCCTTATAGTTCAAAGTTGTTTTAAATTGTTATATATTATATATTATTATATATATATATATATATATTTATATATATATAATAAACTTCTAAATAAAGACAAAAGTGAAGGGTCAGAGAAAAACTGAGGAACTGAGTTATTGAGGAACTGAGTCATTCTAGTAAGAAACATCATAACCCTCATAAATGCCTGTTTTACAGCTTAACCCTATACTTTAAGAGAGTAAAGCTATGAGTTGTCACCCATAAAACTATGAGTTGTCACCCGCAAAACTATGAGTAAGGAAGTTTAACTACTTTCAATCTGAAAGCATAGTTCAAACATTTCCTTATCACACCCCCAATTTTTGCAGTATCAGAGAAAATTCGTATCTTTGCACCGAATTCTATCCATTCCTTCCATACCGCTCCTTCCATGCCATCCCCACAACTCCTTCCGCCCAGCTCCAGCACGCGTCTCTCCATCCGAAGTATTAAAAGGAAAAAGATAAAAAAGGTATGGCTTTTCGAGTTATTTTTTGTACTTTTGCAGCCGATAACGCATTTTGCGAACAAAACAGGATTCTTTAAAGAAAAGAAAGGAAATAACAATGAAGAAAATATTATACTTTGTGGCAGCCCTGGCTGCTGCATCCTTTATCACTACGATGGGTACCAGCTGCAAGTTTGCACCCGACCAGCATGACGGCGACACGGTAGCTGCCAGCGAGTTTTACCCGATAGATACCTCTGCGGCTCATGCCAAGAAGATGGCGAAGATTGCTGCCATCAAGAACGGAAAAGACAGTGTAGGCATCTATTATGTGGGCAGCAACTCTACCAAAGACCTCATCGAGCTCGTATCCTATCCTTCACGCCGCGACACGATGATGTACAGCAAGACCCGACACATAAAGGTGAAGGGCAATGCCGACATCAACCACGTGGTTCGTGTAGACTTCTATCTGCATAACGGCAAGGATTCGCTGGTGAAGTATGTTGAGGAGGTGGTGCTTTAGCCAATAACCAAAAAAATCAGCACAAAAAGGCTAGCATACAAAAACGCACGCTAGCCTTTTTCGAATTTTATCTAACCTGAATTTCAAATCACTTAATAGCCTATAAACTATCAACTAATCATAGAATCCCGGCTGCTTATACTCAATGCCCAGTTCATCATCTACTGTTGCGATGACACCCTGAATCTGACCCATGGCAAACATACGGCCGAGGAGAGTGTAACCGGCATTGTGACCATGATTGCTCTCATCGAATACGCCACCTGGCTCATCAGTGAAGGTCATACCGTGGTCTACTCGCATTGGCAATCGACGACCGGAATTGCACTTGCCTTCCTGCTCAGCCTTCTCGAAGATGCGGCAAAGTTCAATGAGATGGCCGCGACCACCCAAGTGAGAAGCCTCTGTAAAGTTGCCGTTAGGGAAAATGTAGCAAGAGCGCAGATGAACAAAGTGAGTGCGGTCGGCAAACTGCTTCGCCATCGCCACACAGTCGTTGTGCTCGCCGGCAGAGAATGAACCTGCACAGAAAGTCAAACCATTGTGCTTGTTTGGCACTGCATCCAACATCCACTGGATATCCTCGGCACGACCGATGATTCTTGGCAAACCGAATACAGGATAAGGAGGATCGTCTGGGTGAACACACATATTGATATCGTACTCATCGCAGATAGGCATGATAGCCTCCAGCCAGTACTTCATGTTCTCCTGCAACTTCTTCTTGTCGATACCATCATAAAGCTTCAACAGGTCGCGGAACTTCTGGACAGGAGCTGAATCGCCCTCGCTGAAGTTACCGGATACAAAGCCCTGAGTCTTGATGATGATGTTCTCTACCAAGGCATGATCTTGCTCTGGTGTAGAAGTCTTCTTGATTTCATCAGCCTCAGCCACGAGGTCTCTGCCCCACTTGTGCTCCTTAGAGAACTCAGCCCAATCCTCACGAGCGCCTTCACGCTGCAGGATATAGATGTCAAAGTAGGCAAACTCGCCCCAGTTCATATAGAGGTTGTTGGCTCCGTTAGGATTGTCGTGAGACAAATCGGTACGAGCCCAGTCCAAAACAGGCATAAAGTTGTAGCAGATGCATTTGATGCCTTCCTCGCCCAGGTTGCGGAGACTTTCCTTGTAAACCTCAATCTGATGATCACGGTCAGGACCGCCATATTTCAGGGTTTCAACCACAGGCAAAGACTCTACCACGCTCCATTTCATACCATAAGACTCGATGTACTCCTTGAGTTCATGAATCTTCTCGCGTGTCCAAACCTCGCCCAGAGGAACATCGTGCAATGCGGTAACAATGCCCTCAACACCAATCTGCTTCAACTGTGCAAGTGTAATCTTATCTTTCTTGCCAAACCAGCGCCATGTTCTTTCCATAGATATTATATAATGTATAAGTTTAAAAATGAATTATCTTGCAGAAACATATTTATGCAATGTCTGTCTTACAGCACCCTTGCCGGCGAAGAGTTCCTTCACCATGCCCTCAATCTGCTCACCGAAGCCAGCCTCGTAGAGATCGAGTCCGAATACATCCTTGCGGGAATAGAGATTCTTCAGGCAAGAGTAGTCCTGATCTGCCTTGCCTACTTCAAGAGGAGCTACGATGGCCTGCAGTTCTGCCAACAATGGGTCGGAAGATGGCTCGAATGGCTTCAGGTTATCATCCAATGCCTTGAGATAACGGGCATAACCTGCTAATACCAAAGGAATCAACACGAGATTGCTCTTGTCGAGACCACGGTCGATATACTTCTTGATAGTCTCACCGAAACGGATAGAGAGCTTCTGACTGGTATCAGTAGCGATACGCTGAGGAGCATCCGGCATGAAAGGATTAGGCAGACGCTTGTTGATTACGGTGCCGATAAACTCGTATGGGTTCAATACGCCTGGGTCGGTAACCACCGGCATCGCCTCGATATAACCGATCTTCTGGATAAAGGCACGCAGGTCCTCATCCGCCATCTCTGCAGAAATCAAGGTATAGTCGAGCATGCAGCCATAGATAGACATCGCTGTATGGAGAGGGTTCAGACAGGTGGTTACCTTCATGGTCTCAACCTCATCTACAGTCTTGCGGGATGTATAGAGCGCACCGCCCAACTCCAATGGCGGACGACCGTTGGTATAAGTATCCTCGCAAACGAGATACTGCACTTCCTCGGCATTTACGAAAGGAGCGGTGAAGGTATGCTTCTCGGTGATAATCGTATTGTTATCCTCGAAACCATCCTCAGCGAGCATCGCCTGTACCTTCTCGTGTGGACGAGGAGTAATCTTATCAATCATAGACCAAGGATAGGTAATCTTGCTGCTGTCATTGATATAATCTACGAAACCAGCCTCTACGATGCCATCCTGTGCCCAACGCTCAGCATAAGCCTTTACGCCAGCCTTAACATGGTCGCCGTTGTGAGAACAGTTGTCGGTAGACTGAAGAGTAAGTGGCAACTTGCCTGCCTTATAACGCTCATAGAGAAGAGCGGTAAGCTTACCCATAGCAAATACTGCATCGAGACCACGTGCCAGATCGGCATCATTGAAAGAATATCCCTTCTCGGTGATGGTGAAAGTTACCATCTGCAGACTTGGTGCCTGGAAAATCTGGACCAATCGTGCCCAGTCCTCACCAAACTGCTTATCCGCCTTGAGGCTTTCTGTGATAGAAGCGATGACCTTCTTCTCGATGGTTCCGTTGCTCTGGAGGCTGACGAGAAGAGAGAGATTATTGTAAGGGCGATAAGCCTTGTCGATAATTTCGTAGTCGAAGCTTTCTGCTACGATGACACCACGGTCGTACTTACCGGTGTTGAGCGCATCGTTGAGGATAGCGGCAGGGAACGCACGGAAGATGTTACCTGCACCAAAGTGAACCCAAGTAGGCTCGTCGTGAGTCTTCTTAGCTACGGCTGCGATGTCATACTTAGGAAGCTCATAACCCTTAGCTTCCCATTCTGCAGCATTAAAGCTGTCTGAAAGAATTTCGTTCAGTTTCATGATTAATAATTATTGATGTTGTTTTATGTAAATTTTAACCTTTTTATAAGCAATACAATGATTCCTTTTCTGTTGAGTCAGGGCAAAATTACGAATTTAATCTGAAATACCGCTCCTTTTTAGAGATTATTTTAAAATATTGAACAATAAGAAACTTAAATTGAACAATTAGAAATGTTTCGGTAACAAAAAATACTTTTCGCCCTGTTTCCCTATTTACCGGTAGTAGACTATTTATATACACTTTACAGATTATCCAGTTCCTTGATCTGCTTTTTCGGTGTCACTCCAAGTCCCTTCAGGCTCTCTACCCTTCTCATCACATTGCCGGTGCCGTCATAGAGTTGCTTCTTTGCCTTATCAAAAGTACCCGAAAGACGGGTTATCAGATCACCCACACTCATAAAGGTATCTTCGAAGCCAGCCACCTTATCATACAGATCAGCAGCCGTCTTCACGATTTTCTCTACATTCTTGTTCTGCCGGTCATACTGCCAGAGATTATAGGCAAGCTGGAGTGCCATGAGCAGATTGCTTGGTGAGATGATAATAATCTTCTTCTGATAAGCATAACGGCTGAGATCCGGCTGCTGCTTCATCGCTGCGATATAGCTGGTCTCGTTAGGGATGAACATCAGTACGAAGCCGATGGCATCATCCACCAGTTTGGAATAGTCTTTGGCTGCCAGTTCATCGATGTGCTTTCGTACGCTCAGCGCATGTGCCTTCATCAGGCGTTCCTGTTCAGCCTCATCTTCAGCTGACAGAGCATCGGAATAGGCGGTAAGCGAAACCTTGGAATCGATGACCACACTTCTGCCTTCCGGGAATCGGACGATGACATCCGGACGATAGTTCTTTCCCTCTTCATTTTTCGTATTCTCCTGAATGAAGAATTCCTCATCTTTACGAAGTCCGCTGTTCTCCAGGATGGTTTCCAGCACCATCTCGCCCCAGTCGCCCTGCATCTTGCTGTCGCCCTTCAATGCCTTGGTCAGGTTGGCAGCATCGGAGCCAATCTTCTCGGTCTGCTCCTTCAGGTTCAGTACAGCCTGCTGCTGTTCCTGCTGGAAGAGTTTCATCGTTGCCTCGAAGGTGTTCTGCAGTTCCTTCTTGTTCACCTCGTTCTGGGTTTTGCTCTCCTCTACCGATTTCTTGAAATCAGCAAACTGTTCCTTGATAGGTTTCAGGAGTTCATCTATCTGCAGACGGTTGGTTTCCTGCAGAGCCGACTGCTTGGCAGCCAGCTGCTCAGCCGCCACCTTCTGCTGTTCTATCGTCATTCGCTGCATTTCCTGCTTCAGGCTCTCGAGTTTCTGTGCCCACTGCTGGTCGCTTTCCGCTCTGAGTTTCGCCGCATACAGCCGCTCGTTCTCCATTTGAGATTTCATTGATTGAACCTCAGAAGCATGATGCTGTTTTATCTGTTCGATGTTAGCCGCCAGCACCTGAGCCTTCGCTACGAGCTGTGTTTTCTCCTCTCCCGCACATTTTGCTTCCATCAGTTTCCCCACGAAGAATCCGATGGCAAGCCCTATGATGATTCCAATTACTATTTCCATTTATCCTAGTTTTGAATGATTCTGTAAATCTGCAAAAATTATGATTTGCAAAAGTAATCATTTCAAGACATAACACCAAACATCATGGGGGATTCTTGTAGATATTTAACTCTTCTGCATTTTAATATGCAAACAAAAAGAGCGCACCGCTATTGGCACGCTCTTTTCTTTAAATCATCTTTTAAATATACATTATCGGTTGGCAGTAGGCCACTGATAAGTATCAGTGCAATGGATATCAGCACTCTGGTCGGCAATCATCAACTTGAAATCGCCTTCCTCCAATCTCCATTTGCCATTCCAACCTACGAAGGCCAAATCGTCTGCCTTTAATTCAAATGTCATGGTCTTGGTCTCACCAGGCTGAAGTTCCACCTTGTCGAAGGCACGGAGACGACGGCCATCAGGCACAATACTAGCGATGAGATCGCTACTGAACAGGAGGACACTCTCCTTGCCTGCCACCTTTCCCGTATTCTTCACATCCACGCTCACCTTGATGATGTCGCCGTGGCGGAAATCAGACTGAGAAACCTTCAGGTTGCTATATTTGTAAGAGGTATAACTCAAACCATATCCGAAGCCCCACTGCTGGGTAATCTTCGCATTATAGTCGTAAGCACCTTCCATCGTACCCACCTCCTCACTCTTCTTGAAGTCATAGTTGGCGAGCGAATTGATTTCCTTAGGATAGGTGTAAGGCATCTTGCCACTGAAGTTTGACTTGCCCGATACCAGGTTTGCCAAAGCATCGCCGCCCATGTTGCCAGGGATAAGGATGTTGATGATGCCCTGTGCCAATGGTTCGATGTCAGCGATGAGACGAGGACGACCTTCATTCAGCACCAAGATGACAGGCTTGCCTGTCTGAGCCAAAGCCTTGACCAGATTACGCTGGTTCTCTGAGAGCCAAAGGTCGGTCAGGTTGCCCGGAGTCTCTGTATAGGAGTTCTCGCCAATACAAGCCACGATGACGTCAGCATCCTTCGCTGCAGCCACTGCCTCCTGAATCTGAGGTTCGTTCTCCTCCCAGTATTTTCCCTTCTCATTATAGGTAACACCCTGGTTCAAGATAACATTCTCCTTGCCATACTCATTACAGAATGCCTCATAGATGGTATTGTACTTGCCGGCAAACTCATCAGCACGATGACCCTGCCAGGTATAGCTCCATCCACCGTTCAGACAACGCATCTGATTGGCATTAGGACCTGTAAGGAGAATCTTCTTGCCATGCTGCAAAGGAAGGATATTACCCTCGTTCTTCAGGAGCACCATACTTTCGGTAGCTCCCTCCAAGGCGAGCTTGGCAAACTCCTCACCACCAAACTTAGGATAATTCTTCAGTTTCTGGGTTGGGTTCTTGAAGAGGTCGAGACGGTACTTCATGCGAAGCACACGGCGACAGGCATCGTCGATGCGACTCATCGGAATCTTACCTTCCTTAACCAGTTCTACAAGATAGCCACAAGCATCGCAAGAATAAGGTTCCATAATCATGTCGATACCGGCATTGATGGCGATGCGGAGCGCATCCTTCTTGTCCTTTGCCACCATCTCACGAGTATAGAGATTGTTGATGTCTGCCCAGTCGGTGATGAGCACACCATCCCATCCAGTCTCTTCCTTCAGCCATCCTGTCAGGAATTCCTTGTTGGCATGCATCGGCACACCATTGACGGAAGCGGAATTCACCATCACGGTTAAGGCTCCAGCCTGCAGACCCGCCAGGAAAGGAGCAAAGTGCTTCTCTCGCAAGTCGGCAGGAGAGATATAGGCTGGCGTACGGTCTTTACCGGTCCAAGGCACACCATAGCCCATGAAGTGCTTCATTGAAGTAGCAATGTGATACTGGTCGATGTTGTTTGGGTCCTCGCCCTGGAAACCATAGACCATCGCCTTGCCCATCTCAGAACTGAGGTAGCAATCCTCGCCAAAGTTCTCCCAGATGCGAGGCCAACGGGCATCACGACCGAGATCAACGGTAGGACTGTAAGTCCAAGGCACGCTCACCGCACGAGTCTCATAAGCGGTAGCCTCAGCCGAACGGCGAGCTATCTCACGATTAAAGGTGGCAGCCACATTGATGTTCTGCGGGAAGAGGGTTCCACCCTGTGTATAAGTAGAACCGTGGTTCTGGTCGAGACCGAAGACACAAGGGATGCCGATGCGCTTCATCGAGATCTTCTGGATTTGTGCGATATACTTCTCCCACTGCTTAGCGGTTGGTGCGCAGGTATTTGGAGCGTTGAGGATAGAGCCAATCTTATAGCGGGAAAGGATAGAATCGGTCTTGTGCTCGTCGATATAGAACACACCATTCTTGTCGTTGGCACCAAAGAGGTCGGTCACCAATTCCATCATCTGACCTATCTTTTCCTCCAAGGTGAGTTTCTTCAGAGTTTGTTCTACCTGAGCCTCAATCTTAGGGTCGCTCTTGATAACCGGAACATTGGCACTGGCTGTATAAGCCAATGCCAATAATGAAATAGATAATAAAATTTTCTTCATAAACAGTAAAGGTTTGACGCTTTATGATAAAAACGGAAATCTTTCTAATATATTATTCAATAGTTACTTTCTTTACGGTGTAACCATCACCCACAAGGAGGAAACCATCCTGCTCTGTCAAGAGTTGGATAGAGAGGTCGGTCAGTACAAACTCCCATGTAGCAGGACCATCCACCATGAAGTCGCCACGTTCTATGTCGCCCCCCTTACCAGTAAGGATGTTGTTCCACCAAGCTGTGGTAGCGGTACCCTGACCTTTTCCATCCACATAGACACGGAGGATGGTGCCAACCTTCACCTTTGAGAGGAAGGTTTCCTTCAAGGCCTCGAATGGTGTACCCCATGTCACGGCAAACTCACCTTCCCAGAGGGTAGTCTCCATAGATGGACGCGGCTCTGTAGTTACCTTGATTTTACCGCAAGGGAACTGTACACCACTGCCATCTACCAATGTAATGTCGTAATCGCCATTGGCGAGGTCGGAAGGAGCAGTAACTTTCAATGCTGTACCCTTATCGAGAACTTCGAAGTCAGCCTCCTTACCATCGATGAGTACTTTCTGAACGTGATCCACCAGGTTCTTGCAGTTGCGGATGGTTGTAGTTTCTCCCGGAGCTACCCAAAGCTCGTTGGCATTGGTACCCAAGACTGGATCATCAGCAGCAGGAGTCACGGTAACTTTCAAGGTGCGGGATGTGGTCTTATTCTTGGTGGTGGTTGCCACAATCTTCAGTTCATGATCACCTAAAGGCAAAGTCTGGTCGATAGTATTACCTTCGGCAATCTGCTTGCCGTCGAGCAACCATGTCACAGTGGTGTAGTGAGCTGGAGTCACCTTGATTTCCAACTTATAATTAGTCTTGCGCTCTATCTTGGAATCAGCCAAGTCGGTGTTCAAGATACGTGGATTGTCATCTTCGCTGGCTGTGAAGTATGGTTCATCATCAGAAGAGCAAGAAGACAAGGTAGATGTACCAGCCAGTGCGAAACCCACGGCTAAGAGCATCATCATAGCCTTCAAGACTTTTCCCTTATATTGTTTCATTGTCTTATTCATAATTAATTATTCTATTCTATTGTCCTATAAGACTTAACATTTAACACTTAACATTAAACACTACTTGCTATATCCCTTTCCGAATGGAGGATTGAAGTCTGGCTGAAGGTTTACATCAGCCTTGTCCCACCAGAGGCGCTTGTGCCAATCGTCTGTACCACCCATGCGGTCGATGGCAGCCTTGTAGTTGGCATTGTTGTACTGAGCTTCCAATACAGGATACTGCAAGCGGACAGGCATTGACCAATCGGGATCCGTATAAGTGAAACCATTCTTGGTCAAGAGATCACGATTCAAGATGGCAGGATAGTCAGAGCGGCGTAAGTTAGCCCAACCCTCAGAAGGGTTCATCATGTGGAGAATCCAAGCCTGGGTGTTGATGGTCTCCTTAGGATTGTCACCCAACGGATTGCTGGCAATGAACGCATCAATCTCTTCCTTGGAAATCTTGTTGGATGTAAGATAGTAGTTGTTGAGCAACTCCATGCTGGCACGAACACCAGCCTCGTAGTGACTCTCAGCATCACCACCACCAACATTCCAATCCTTGGTTGCAGCCTCAGCCTTGAGGAACTCCACCTCAGCATAGCTCATCAAGTCGCCAGGACAAGAAGGCATCTCGAAGTCGATGTTCAGGCAAGGACGACTAGCTCGGGCTATATAATCAGAGTTGGCATAAGTGTTCTCGTCTATCTCTGCATACTTCTTCAAAGTAGGAAGGTCATCCAACGTAGCTGGATTCATCCAGTCTGTGTACCAGGCAGCACCAGGGTTGCAAGGCTCCTCACCGAGGTTCTTGCTCTTGAAGTAAGCCAGGAAATCATCGGTCAAGTCGATGTTCTGCTCCTTATCTGGCTTCACCTGACTACGCTTGATATTGTAGTAGTGACGGCAGATGCGATAGAGACGAGGGTCGTTGGTATTCTGCAACTGATAGAACAAGGTAGAGCATACCATGGTAGGCGATGTGGCATCCTGACCATAGAGAATCTCTCCCAAGGCATTGGTACGGAAATCATAATCATTGGCACCATCATAATATGTATAAGGTGCATCAGCATACTTGATATAAGCATCATCTGCAGCACTGGCGATAGCACCGGCAGCCACAGCCTTCTCAAACTCCTCCTTTGCCTTCTGTGGATTAACATCGGAAATGCGCATGGCATAGCGCATACGGAGTGCATTGGCATACTTCTTCCACTTAGCTACATCACCACCCATGCTGGTGACATCACCAGAAATGCGGTCGGTACCTGTGCCAAGCTGCTTCTCGCAAGCGTCAAGTTCCTTGAAGAACCAGCTGTAGAGTTCCTCTACGGTATCATACTTAGGGGTGGAGATACCTGAGATATAACCCAGACCTGCCTCCGAACAAGGCACGTCACCGTAGGTATCTGCCAAAACTGCCGTGAGATAGACACGATGGATACGAAGTACCGCATTCAAGTTTGCCTTGTCAGTAGATTTGTGGATGGCATCCACAAGGTTCTTGATACTGATTTCATAATAGCGGTCCCAGACACGACGGGTCATATCATCTTCTCTGAAATTAGAACCAGCGTAATTGGATACATTATAACCACCAGCGAAATACTGTGGAAAACCCGTTATATAGTTACGGTAGGTATCCATCAGACTGAAGTCACCGTAAGTCTGCAACAAAGCTGTTGTCAACTGTGCGTTAGGGTCGAGCTCGTTCACCTTGGTCTTGTCGGTATTGATGTTGCTCAAGGTATCATCAGAGCAAGAAGTCATCGCAGTGCCGGTTGCCATCAGGGCGAAAGCCATCATCAGGCTGCTCTTACCTATATATTTCTTGATTATATTGTTCATTTTCTTACCTTATTATATATTAGAACTCTTCTAAAGAAATTGATTCATTTTTTTCGGGACTAGAACTTCACGTTCACGTTCAAACCATAACTCTTGCGAGATGGCAGGGAACCATATTCCAGACCGAGACCTGAGGTGTTGTAGCTGGAGTCTGGGTCGATGTTAGGAATGTTCTTCCAAACAATGAATGGGTTACGAGCCACGAAGGATACGGTCAAGCCCTTGACATACTTGCCCAGGATGCTCTCTGGGAAGGTATAGCCGAAAGTAATCTCACGACACTTCACGTAAGAGTTGTCGTAAACGAAGGCACTCTGCACGCCTTTTGCCACATGCTTCCAGTAATCTTCAGGGTTCACGGCGATGTCGTTCTTGCGATAAGTACCGTCGCCATTGTCGATGACACCATCTACGACAAATCCCTTGCAGTTACCTGCTGCACGCCATTCGGCAAGTTCCATACCCGAAGCCTTGCGAGCCTCCTCAGAAGAGTACCACTCCTCACGGCCTGCCAATGTTCCCTTTGCCTTACCTGTCTCGTATGCAGAACGCATGGACATAGAGTAGATGTCGGCACCTACCTTCACATCGAAGGATGCAGAGAGGCGGAAGTTCTTGTAGCTGAAGGTTGAGTAGAAACCACCTGTCCAGTCCCAAGTAGAGTTGCCGATGGTCTTGATTTCCTGGTCAACCTTTGGAAGACCAGTAGCTGCATCGACAACCACCTGACCCTTGTCGTTGTAGAGGAAGTCGTGTCCACGGATAGCTCCATAGTTCTCACCTACCTTGGCACCTACAGAAACACCGCACCAGGTTGCCTTCGCCAACTCGAAGTAGTCCATGCCATCGATGAGCGACTTCACCTTGTTGGTATTCTTCGAGAAGTTGACACCCAAGTCCCAAGCGAAGTCCTTGATCTGCAAGGCACGGGCATTGAGGGCAATCTCGACACCCTGGTTCTGAATCTCACCGGCATTGATGAGGCGGTAAGCATAGCCAGAGGTGGTGGTTGAAGCCAAACTCAAAATCTGGTTCTTGGAGTTCTGGTTGTAATAGGTGGCATCCAAGCCCAAGCGTCCGTTGAGGAACTTCATCTCCAAACCTACCTCGTAAGAACCTGTCATAGTAGGCTTCAAATCCTTGTTCGGCTGTGTTGAGTTGGCTATCATACCGATGGTATAACCCGAGTAGCTGTACTTGCCCGTGGTATAGTTGAGTGCCAACAGGTATGGATCGGTATCGCTACCTACCTTTGCCCAAGATGCGCGAATCTTACCATAATTGATGAACTTCTTGTTCTTGATAAACTCAGAGAAAACCAAACTACCCGATACAGATGGATATACGTATGTATTGTTATTTGTAGGGAGCGTAGATGACTTATCGCCACGGATGGTTCCCTCCAAATAGTAAGTATGCTTGTAGCCGAGGCTCGCGCTGGCATAGAGAGAGCTGATCTGCTTCTTGTACATACTCTCACGAGTGTTCTGTTCCTGATAGTTCATGATGTTCTGGATGCCATTCATCTGCTGGTTGAGACCGACGTTGGTAGTGGTCTTGTTGTTCACCTTGAAGATGTTACCACCAGCGGTAGCGTTGACATCGAAGTCGCCCCATGAGTTGTTGTAGAGGGCGAGTATCTCGGCGTTGAGTGTGCGGTTGTTGAAGATTTGGTCGGTAAGCTTTCCGGCAGGAGTTCCTGGAGTTGTCTTGGCGATGAATTCCTGGAAGTTCATGCTGTTGATGTCGGTACCGATAGTACCCTGCAACTTGAGGTGCTTGTTGATGTTCCAGATTGCCTTACCCGTAAAACGGAACACGTCCTTGTCGGATGTATTGCTGTTCTTATAGAGATCCCAGTATGGGTTCTTGTTATACTGATCGTTACCATTCCAGTTGGAGTAGTTGCCGTCGGCATCCTCATAGTGCTTCAGCCAAGCCTGGTCGTAGGTACCCGCCAGGGTCATGAGGTTCTTACCCACGTTACTCTGGGAGTCACCAAGGGCAGGACGGTTCTTTACCTTCTCACGAGTATAGTTGGCGGTGAAGTCGAAGTCAACAGGACCTGCAGAGGTATTCACACGGAGGTTGAAGTTGTCACGACTCATATTGGTATTTGGCAAGATATCCTTATTGCGCATATCCGTAACAGAGAAACGCATACCCGTCTTACCGGAATTAACTGAGAGGATGGCAGAGTTCTGGGTGGTGAAACCTGTGCGGAAGAAATCAGAAGCATTGTTAGGATGCATCATGAATGGACGTTCTTCGCCATCGAAATATTTGAACATGAAGTCATCGGCCTTAGGTCCCCAACTTGAGTTCGTACCAGAAGTGCTGGATGTAGGAAGCTCGCCATTGTAGCCAGCACCATATATCTCCTGGATGTCGTCCCATTTAGCCAACTGGGTATCGATAGTATAAGAACCATTGTACTCCACGGAAATTCTATCCTTCTCCGCCTTCTTGGTCGTAATCAAGATAACACCATGAGAAGCACGGCTACCATAGAGGGCAGAGGCAGCAGGACCTTTCAATACGGTCATCGTCTCGATGTCGTCAGGATTGATGGCAGAGATACCATCACCGAGGTCATAACCACCACTTTCACCAGCACTGCCAAAGTTGGTATTATCCAAAGGCACACCATCCACCACGTAAAGAGGCTGGTTATTGCCTGCCATTTCTGTATTACCACGAAGAAGCACGCGGGTAGAACCTGAAGCACCGCCAGCGGTGTTCTGGACAACGAGACCAGCCACCTTACCAGAAAGAGAGTTGATGACGTTGGTTTCCTTCGCCTTGGTAAGTTCCTCACCTTTCACTTCCTCCAAGCCATAGCCGAGAGCCTTGCGGTCGCGCTTGATACCAAGGGCGGTAACAACGACCTCATTCAAGGCCTTACCATCCTCTTGCATCGTGATTTTCATGCCATTAGCAGCTTTCACGGTCATCGTCTTGTAACCGATGTAGCTCACTTCGAGCGTTGCTCCAGGCTTGCAGTTCAACGTAAAGTTACCATCTATATCGGTAACGGAACCGTTGGTTGTACCAGCCACCTTCACGCTAGCGCCAATCAAGGTTTCGCCAGTGGCATCCACCACTGTACCCTTGATGCCTTGGTTCTGCTGAACGCTCATCGCTGCATTGTTCATCTGGGCAGCGAGAATGGCAGAAGCAGGCATCCACATCAAACCTGCACCGAGCAGGCCGAGAAACATAGTTTTCTTTCTCATAATTGATATATTGTTTTTAGTTTAACATTATTCTTTCCCAAAGATTCCTTCGAGAATCCAAGGAGCATTCACCTTCATACTCTTGAAACGGTCGAAGATGCCATACTTCTCAGAGCCGTTGCCGAAGTGGTTGTTGTCCCAAACGAAAGTAGAGAAGCCTCGTTTGCGAGCCTCCGTAGTCAAGAACTTACAGTAGTAGGTCATGTTTTCATGCACTTTCTCTGAGTCAGACTTATAGTGATCGGTTACTCCCCACTCTCCTATTACGATACCCAGTCCTTTGTTGCTCCAGGTATTCACCGCCTTGTCGAAGAAATCCGTCATCGTCTTCTCGTTTTCTGCAGGTATCTTGCCAGCATCCTTGTAGGCATCCCCCCAGTAATCGTAGGTGCAATCGCCAGCGTAGCTCCATGGCTGATAGTAGTGAAATTCCACACTCATATAGTTGTTGCCATTGCCTTCGGCATCCTTCGGAATGATGAAATCTCCATTCTCTATGCCAAACCATGGGTTACAAACGTAAGTCTGTAAGATGAGGTGGCGCTTGGCATTGTTGCCGCCTGTGGCACGAACCATATCCACGAATATCTGATTGTAAGCATTCTGCACTTCGAGGTTCTCGGCAGTAGGTTTGCCCCAGTTGTCCCTGATGTGAACCTCATTGGTACCGGCGAAAGCCAAGCGACTGTCATAATTGGCAAACTCAGAGGCGATATTCATCCAGAGAAGCGCAAGCTTCTGGCAGTTTTCTTCCTTATATTGATAGGTAGGACGACCTTCGAGCCATTTTTCATGATGCACATTGATGATAACCTTCAAACCGTTGTCAAGGCACCAGCCCACCACCTCCTTGATGCGAGCAATCCAAGCCTTGTCGATGCTCATCGCCTGAGCGTTGGTAATGTGGCACTGCCAACGGATTGGAATACGGATGGCATTGAAACCTGCCTTCTTCACGGCTTGTATCACCTTCTTGGTAACAACGGGACTGCCCCAGGCTGTCTCTGCATGGATAGAACCATCAGGGTTGCCAATCTGCATCGACTCACCATCCTGTCCAGGAGCTGAGCACTCGAATGCGTTGCCAAGATTCCACCCCACAACATCTTTATTCCATTGCTGGGCAGTAGGTATGGATTCGCCTACACCTTCAGAACTGCTGGATGAGTGCAACGTACTTGCTTCGCATGAGAGACATGTGAAGACGCCTATTAAAAAGAGGCTAATTTTCAAAAAGTTCCTTTTCATTTTTATGTTTATATTGTTATTGTTTCGTTTTTTAAATAACTGTTTGACTTACTTAACAGAATCTGGTTGCAAAGATAAAGAAAAGGAACTTCCAGAGGGTTAGATAACAAACAAAAAAAGGTTTCAATTCAGACATATCGTCTAAACAGAAACCTTTTCTTTGATTTTAAAACTCTAATTTACAGATACTTACTTGGAGAAACCCCAAAGTGTTTTTTAAATACAGTACTAAAGTACTTCACATTTACAAAACCGGCTTTCACAGATACATCCAGCACACTATCCCCCTGTTTCAGGAAGATTGCAGCCTGCTCCAGACGTATCAAACGCATAAAATCCTGCGGACTTTGGCCCGTAAGAGTCTTCAGCCTACCATAGAAAAGCGTTCTGCTCATCGCCATCTCTCTACAGAGTCGGTCGATATTAAAGTCTGTGTCGCTCAGATGAGCCAACACCAAACGGGTAGCTTTATCTACAAAAGCCTGGTCTTGCGGATTCAGAACAGCTTCTGCCACATTTTCGAATGTCTGGCCTTGCTTATTCAAGACAGTATCATCCTTTTTCTCTTCAGAAGTTCCAGTAGGTTCCAAGTGTTCATAGGATGAATCAGAACCCACAATCTGCTCGGAAGAAGCAGACTCAGAAGCAACCTCTCCTCTAACAAGAGCAAGGCTTCTGTCCATATAATACTGATTCAACCGGCGACGATTCTTCAAAATACTGGCAACCTTACTCGCAAGAATAGCAGTATCGAATGGCTTGGCTATATAGTCATCAGCACCAAGTCCGAGTCCCTCTATCATAAAGTCACGACCAGCCTTAGCAGTCAGCAGGATAACAGGCAGCCATGATGTTTCCTTATTTTCCTTGATGCTGCGACAGAACTCATCTCCGTGCATTCCCGGCATCATGACATCTGAAACAACGATATCACATATCCCGCCCTCTTTCAAATATTTCAGGGCAGCCTCTGCACTCTCCACATCAACTACTTGATAAGAATCACCAAAAGTCATTCTGATATATTTGCGAAGATCTTCATTGTCATCGACAAAAAGAAGTGTATCCGTTGAAACATCAGCATCCTGCAGAACCGCAGAAGACACAGTCTGGCAAGTTTCATCATGCTTATCTTCAGCTAAAGAAGATTCAGTTACAACATTTTTCTTTTCTCCAACAAGTCGGACAGAAGAATCTGTTACATGACCTAATGGCATCTTCACACAGAAAGTAGTACCCTTTCCTTCCTCACTTACGAAACTAAGCTTTCCTCCTAATTTCTCTACAAGCTTTCGTGTAAGCATCAGTCCTAATCCACTTCCCATTTCCTGAGAATTTATCGCATTAGAAGCCCTGAAGAAGGTCTTGAAGATACTCTTAATTTCGGCCTTTGGAATACCTATACCTGTATCACATACATGAATCACAGCCATCTTACCTTCAACAGAAGCCGACAACGTAACCTTTCCACCTTGAGGTGTATATTTGATAGCATTCGAGAGAAGATTTTCCAATATCAGATCCATCATTTTGACATCAGAATGAATCTGTTGCTGCGGACACGTTTCAATACACAGTTGAACATGCTTCTCCTGAGCTGCCAATACAAACTTTTCCAACTGCACACGTAAAAGCATCGGCAATTCTATATCTTGCAGGCGAACCTGTTCGGCAGACTGCTCTATCTTTTGGAAGTCAAGCAATTCTGTAACCATCTTCAATAGTTTGTTGCCGTTGCGATGCGCCATATCCAAGAATCCACGACTTTTCTCACTCAAGTTGGAATCATTAGCCAGATTATCAAGAGGAGCCAACACGAGACTCAAAGGAGTACGTATGTTATGGGCAGTATTAACGAAGAAATTGATTTTCTCATCATAATACTTTCGCTGTAAGCGCTCTTTGTAATACTGCCAGACAAAATATAAGATGGCAGCAAAAATACAGAGATAGATAATCCATGCCCACCAGGTATTCCACCAAGGCTGGGCTATATGAATTTCCAAAGTTGTTTCTCCCAATTCTCTACCATTACTTCTGCAGATAGCCTTTACATGAAGCACATAGCTGCCCGAAGGCAAATTTACAAATCGTACCAACTGATTAGAAGATGGTTTACTCCAATTACGGTCGTATCCTTCCAAATAATATTGATATTGAATATCATACTGGTATTGATAATTGATACTCTCGAAAGAAACAACCAGCGTATTCTCATTATGGCTAAGACTCAATTTGCCTTCCTTCAACATTTCAAAGAGACATTCATTCCAGTAATCGGAACGTTCGACACCTTCAACCTCAACACTATGAATACGAAGTGGAGCGGCATAATTCAAACCTTTGGCAAACATAGGAGTCAAAGCGACAACTCCATCGTTGCTGCCAAAAAGCACCCTGCCATCTGAAGTACACGCAACAGACATTCGGTTATACTCACGTTCCATTCCCTTAAAGATGTTGAGGTTTACTATCTTCCCCTGTTTCATGAACGCCAAACCTTTATCCGTACTGATCCACAAATTGCCATTAATACCTTTTATAAGTCCATAAACAGTATTAGAAGGCAAAGCGTCCTGATTAGTATAACGCTTAAACTTCTTTGCCAGTAAATCATAATCATAGAGTCCTCCTCCATCCGTTCCAATCCAGATATGACGGGAATCCTGAAAAGCCATACTGTTGACAAACAAATTAATGTCTTTTTCGGGATACTGTTCAGGAGAAAAGAAACGACGAGGATGCAAAGGTTCGCGCTTATCAATCAAATAGCCTCCATGCGAAGTTCCTACAGCAATAAAACGCTTATCCAGTGATTCCGTGATGCATTGCACTTCGTTGACAGGCAGATAGAATACCGACTTTCCCGTTCCATTCAAATTATATTTATCTGAAGGGAAACAAGCCATATCTCCATCCAAACATCCCACCCAAATATTACCATCGCTATCAGTAAAAAGACTGAATACGTAATCACTCTTCAACATTCCTGTTTCCACAGAATAAGCAAGCATACTAGTGCCATCAGCATGAACCTGATATACGCCATTACCATAGGTACCAACCAGAATTCTGCCGTCTACAGTCTGACAAATCGTAAGCGCCACCTTATTATATAATCCATGATGCCAAAGACGAGTCTGCGCATCATAAACACTTACTCCTTTATCTGTGGCATACCATATTTTCCCATCACGGCTTTGGAAAACATCGTTCACACAATTATCTATCAGTGATTGATTGTTGAGATATTCATGTGTGATATATTCCAATGTATGTTTCATCGGTATCGCCAAATCTACTCCTCCCGAGTAAGAGCCTGTCCATAAATCGCCAAAACGATCGCAGCACAAGGTATATAATCCATTACCATTCAGTACGTTACCTGGACGTCCATCTGTATCAAGCAAGAGCTTGGTTTGTTTATTCGAACTGTCATAAGCATATATTCCTGCTCCATCTACAGCCATCAGAAGAGTCTGCTTATCATATAAAATGATTGAACGTACGGGAATTTTAGGAATGTTTTGCAAAGATTGGAAATCAGCAGATTTTATCAGCTTCCAAGTACGATCATCCATCACTTTAACTCCTTCGTGAAAAGTACCCAGCCAGATACGATGTCCCACAATATCATGATAAGAGGATACTACAGAACTGCCACTAATCTTCTTTTCTAACTTCCGGGCAGACATCGAATAGCAATAAACATCTTTAAAAGTTCCTATCAAGAGTTTCTGACCTATAAATTGGATATGATTAATATAGGTATTTTTCAATACAAACCTACCCTTAGCTGTCTCCCGAACTATCTCCTTTCCATCAGTAGCTGCTGATAAGCAATAAATGCCTCTATCCATAGCTAACCAGAAATTGCCCTTTTCGTCTACCAACAGTTCATTCAACACGATACTTCCACCTAAAATTTTCTGAAGATTACATTTCAAAACAAATGTATCTTTCCTCTTATCATATATATACACCTTTCCCTTGTTGTCGTAGGCGTAAATCAGATGTTGCGCATCCTTAGTCAGTTTAATACTTCTACCACAAGCATCACTATACGGCATCTCTGTGTATAAAGTATAATTGGTAACTTGTTGCCCATTATATCGGTCAACGCCACGCTTAGTACTTATCCACATGGCACCATCCTCTGCCTCGACAATAGAATAAACACGAGGGCTGGAAAGACCATTGTCTGTATTGAGATTGGAAAGCATGAACATATTTCTGGAAATATGCGCATATGCCTGAAGAGCCGATGCCAACAGCAGCAATATAATTAGAGTACAGGATTTATATCGTTTCATAATTCTTTCATTGATCTTATTTGGGGACAAAGATAATACAAAAAAATGAAAAACAAATAGAATAATGAGATAAAATGAAAAAAATCTATTATCTTTGCAAGATATTAATATAAAGATATAGACTATGATCAAAAGATTATTATCCTTTCTAGACGCATCGCCAGTGAATTTCCTGGCAGTAAAGAATATCTCCGAGGAATTGGAGAAGAACGGGTTCCGACGTATGAACCCACAGGAGCCTTTGGGCAAGATTGAAGCGGGTGAAAAGTTCTTCGTTACCAAGAACGACTCTTCCATCTACGCCTTCCAAATCGGAAAGAAACCTTTGGCAGATGCCGGTTTCCACATGATCTGCGCCCACTGCGATTCGCCTACCTTCCGCATCAAGCCAAATGCAGAGATGCTTTGCGAGGGCGGTATCGTAAAACTGAATACCGAGGTTTATGGTGGTCCAATCATGTCAACCTGGTTCGACCGTCCGCTCACCCTGGCAGGTAGAGTTATCGTGAAGGGCGAGAATGCGATGAATCCCCAGACGCTCCTTCTTCATGTGAAGCGCCCATTGCTGCAGATCAGCAATCTCGCTATCCACTTCAACCGTCAGGTGAATGATGGTGTGAAGTTGAGCAAGCAGAAGGATGTACTCCCTATCCTCGGCATCATCAATGATGAACTGGAGAAGGGTAACCTCCTGATGAATGTGATAACCGACGAACTGAATATCCTGAAAGAGGATGTTCTTGATTTCGATCTCTACCTGGCTGATGCCACTCCAGCCTGCACCTTCGGTGTACACGATGAGTTTATCTCTTCAGGCAGACTTGATGACCTGTCTATGTGCTGGGCTGGCATAGAGGCGATGATTGCATCTGATGCCAATGATACCACCCAGGTTCTCGCCATCTTCGATAATGAAGAAACGGGGTCTCAGACCAAACAGGGAGCCGGAAGTCCATTCCTTTCATATATGCTCCAGCGCATCGCTCTGGCACAGAGCCATACAGAAGAGGCTTATTATCAGGCAGTAGAGCGTGCCTTCATGATTTCAGCCGATAATGCGCATGCCTGGCATCCTAACTATAGCGAAAAATTCGACCCTACGAATCATCCTAAGTTGGGCGGTGGTCCGGTCATCAAGTTCAATGCAGCCCAGAAGTATGCGAGCGATGCTGTATCAGCAGCCATCTTCGCCAACATCTGCGATGCAGCCGGTGTACCATGCCAGCGTTTCGTAAACCACAGCGATGTAGCCGGTGGCAGCACCTTGGGCAACATCCTCGCCTCTTCCATCCCATTGAAGGGTGTGGATATGGGCAATGCCATCCTCGCTATGCACAGTTGCCGCGAAACCGGTAGTGTTATCGACCACGAATATTGCGTGAAGGCTTTCACCAAGTTCTATCAGTTGTAATAAAAAACAAAGAAGGTGTGTCTGTATTTGTGACACACCCTCTTTGATTTTATATATTAACCTTTTCCTTTTATCGTTCCTAATTCTTTCACATTCTTCTCAAATTCATTTCTTTCACCAATAGCTCCATTACGCAGTTTTGCCCGATAATTATATATCGTATTAACTGCATAATGTAGGAAATCTGCTATCTTCGTACTGTCATCAATACCCAGTCTTATCAAGGCGAATACCCTCACCATTGCCGGTAACTTTGTTGCATCGGTAAGATGGATTTGTGCCTCCGGCTTCAGAAGGCTATTGAGGTCTTCCACGAAATCAGGGAACAGATGCAGGAAGACCTTATCGAAATTTGCATAGAGTTCTCCCAACTCGTGTTCCTTCTGTTCACTGCTTCTCGTCATTGAATAAAGTTCCTGATATTCACAGTTCTTTACCATCTTATTGACATGGAGACGCAACTTATCCAGTTTGTCTATATAATGAGAACATGCTCCCAGGAACTGGCCTATATATTCTTCCTTCACACCATTTGACTCATTCAGTTTATCATTCGAAGTCTTCAACATTTCGTTGGTAGCAGAAAGTTTCTTATTCAGTTCCTCCAATTGTTCATTCGTTTTCTTCAGTTCATTTCTCGCTATAGTAACATATTTCTTCTGCTTATTGACATAGAAAGCCAGAACACCTAAAGAAAGAACCAGAAGGCTGACACAGATGATGGCAAAGACAAGACGCTGGTTTGCCTTCTTGAGCTGTGCCTGATAATTATGATCGATGGTACCAAGCACTGGCGAAATCTGCCAACTGCGAATACGCGTACTAAAACTCTTATTGGCATTCCAGGAGAAGTTGATATATTTATAAGAACGCTCAACATCTCCCTCCTGACTCAGAATATCGGCGAGCATCCAGAGCGAAGCCTGATCATTGATAGCACACTTCACATCACAAATGGCAGATTTTAGCAACCAATATTTCTTCATTTCTTCGTTTTTCAGAGAACGGTAAATCAGATAGCGATAGTAGGCTACAATGCCGTATTCATGACTCCCCTCCTTACATAAATTCAACCGTTCATCATTCACCTTCAGTGCTTCATCCCATTTATTCTGACTGGTAAGCATCACCTCTTTACGCATGAGATAATCTTCGCTATGATGTGGAAGGATAGCAAACAAAGTATCCCGATATGCATTCTGACGACTAAAGAAATTCTGACTTAAATCAGTATCTACATGCATATTAGAAAAGCCCAACTCACCATAGACATGGTAATAGGCGATGAAATAATCTTTCCGGTTCGATTCATCCAATGTCTTTTTATCTATATGATTGAGCACCTCCAAAGCCTCAGCAAAAGCTCCGGCAGTAGAATACTGTAAAGCTAACTGGCTTTTCAATCCAGCAACTTCAGCCGGCAGTCCTTCCTTCTGAGCCAATACAATGGCTTTCTGAATATAAGCCACAGCAGAATCGCTCTGGTAGGACTTATATTCAGAACAAATCTTGCGATAAGTATTGATGAGCAACTTCGGATTATTCTCCTGATGAATCAATTCCTTCAACTGAGCGATGCTACTTTCTTTCAGTTTGGTATAGTGCTGGGATTGCTCTATAGCCCGATCAAGTTGGGCATACAGTTCACTGATGCTTTCCTTTTGAGCAAAGCATGATGTAAGTGTAGCGAAACACCAGATATACAATAGAGATAATAATCTTTCTATCATTAGCTGATAATATTTTGTTGTATAGGTATCATTAGAACCAGCCCTTACTGCTGTATAGGACATTCAAGAGACAAAGGTATAGTTTTTTGGGCATATTTCCAAATTTTCTTGCATTTTTTTGATTTTCTTTTTTACGTTTGTTATTCTTACATCCTTGCACCTCCCCCAAAAAGGCTGCCCCAAAAAGTTTGGAGCAGCCTTAAACAAAGCTTTATACCCTAAATTATTTAAACTAAAACCTAAAATGCTTATGAATATCAACCTACAACTTATTTCTTTTCTACTTTGAGAACTGCCTTGTCTACACCGGCAGTCAAGTCAACTGTAAGAACGTATGTCTCGCCATCCTTCAGTTCTACTCCATCTTTCAGGTAAACATTGCCGTTGTCGTGACCGTTACCGTCACCGATGCCGAACACCTCGCTATCAGTTGAGATGAGATGGCTGTTATCCTGACCCTTGAACTCAATACCCCAGTTTGCCTGACCGAAGAACTTGAAGTTTACGTCAGTAGCTCTGAGTTGCTTGCCTACGGTGAGTGTAACCTGATATACCTTATCCTTGATTGGAGTGAGACAGACGTCAGAGTCAACACCTGTCCACCAGCCATGATTTACAGCCTCCCAAGTTGGCTTGTTGACACCTTCATTACCGATGATCCAGAGTGCACCAGTACCATCGCCATTCAGTGACATAGGCTCACTTCCATTCATTGTCCAGATGCGGAATGACTTATGGGTGAAGTCTGCCAAAATAGTATATCTGCCGGTAATAGCCTTGAAAGTATAGCTTCCATCCTCTTCTTTCTGGAACCAGTCGCTGTCATAATACCAGTCATCTGGCAGATTATTGCCGTTGATAGTAAGGTTACAGGTAGCACCTTGCTTGATATCACCCACCCAAGTCTTGCCTGCATCAGAATCGGCAAAATCGAGGATAGTAACCGGCAATACATCGGTAGGACCAGCCGTATAGTTCTTGGCATCGAAAGTGACAACTACATCGCTCATATTCTCAGAAGTGAAGTTGAAGTTGCCTGTTTCTCCCAAACTGATATCCTTACCTGTGCTGGAACCGAAGACAAACTTTCCATCCTTCGTTGCAAAATATCCCTTGAAGGTCTTCTTACTGCTAGGAAGAACAGCCTGATAAACAAAGTCGCTTTTCTCTGTCATGTCATATTTAACACCATCAGCACTCACAAACTGCAGATTGTTGAAATGAGGGCGCTTGATATCAAACGACAAGGTCTCTGTATTCGATTTGGTTGATACATTCTGCAGAGTAAGTTGAATGTCCACCTTTCCATCAGGAACATTCTGTGCATAAGGCACTTTCAGTTTGACTGTATATTCACCAGCCTCCTTGGTACGGATGGTAGTTTCATCTACACTCTGCCCACTAAACAGGAGGTTTGCTTTCAAGGTAGAGAGAGCCACGCCTCCATCATCCTTGCAGTTTACTTTCACCTCCACTTCATCACCCATCCATACAGCTGCAGCAGGAGCCGTATAGCTCATCACTGGATTACCGGCAGGAGTAGGCGCACTGTAATCATCTTCGCCGCAAGATGCCATCAGTGGCAGGGCGAGCAACGCCATGATATAATATCTGATATGTTTCATAATGGTCGTATCTTTAATGAATCATTTACTATAGTTTATGGATTACTTATTCCACTTGCAAGAAATCACACCATTAGCAGGAACATTGCAGGTAAAATTATGAGTTCCATCACTGAGATTGATTGACTTAGCCTCATCTCCCTCGTTGATAATGACAGCAGCATAACTACCATCAGGATTAACAAACTCAGCATGTGTAATCTTGCTGTCATTAACGGTGCGGGACGTATTACCAATGCGAACCGCACCAGGAGCAACGACACTAGACATGTGGTTGATGATGTAATAATGAGAATTGTAGCTCAACTGGTTGTAGCCATTCTGATTGATATCAATAGCACCATAGCAGGTCTGGCATCCACCATCCAGGTTAGGTCCCATCTTATTGTCAAGCATCAGATTCCATACAAGCACAGCCTTGCAATACTGGTTTACCGTAGCGAGCGCCACATTCTTCATATCCGCCATCAGTCGTTTACTCAAGTCACGTCCGTTATTCCAGGTTCCGATACTGGTTTCCGAGAATATCAGTTCCTTGTCAGGACGCTGGTTGTGAATATCAGTCAACTCGCTGTTGTTGCCGCCATAATCATGATAAGCAGCACCTACAACCAGCTCTGAGCCCTCAAAGTTATCACCGATAGCATTGTAGAGTTTCACAGGATAATCTTCCTGATCGGCAATCTTGTCATAGTTGTAATTGTGATCGAAGACATAAATCTTGGTCTGCAGGTTATTCTTCTTAAACTGCGCTGCCAATTCCTTTACGAAAGGAGCCTCTTCCTGCCAAGGCATATAGAGAGATGCACAGTTTGCTTTGTTCAATGGCTCATTCTGAGGACTAACAGCATAGATATTGATACCTTTCTCCTTCATCACATTAATAAACTTCACAAAGTACTTGGCATAAACCTCGCGATAATCAGGATTGAGATGACCATCTGTCCATGAATCCTTAGGATTCTTGGTGTTTATATCTGTCACCTTCATCCATTTCGGACAAGTCCAGGGAGCTGCGATAATCTTCAGATTAGGATTGATGGCAAGAATCTCCTTCAATACCGGAATCACATAATCGTTCTCATCGCTATAGAGCGCGAAGTTGCTGATAGGGTCAGATTCGCTGCCCTTCGTGTCGCAATAGGTATACTCAGTACTTGAAAAGTCATTGCATCCCAAAGAGATACGGGCATAACTTACGCCATAACCCTCTGTGGTAGAGTAAATGCGCTTCAAGAGAGCCTGACGCGCCTCTGGAGGCATCTGCATCAGATTATAGCAGGATGAATAAGTGATGGCATAACCGAATCCATCAATCGTCTGATACTTCTTATTTAAATCGAGTTCGATGGTGGTTGGTGCCATAGATACTCCATTATACAACTTTACCTCACCCTGTGCCAATGAATAGACTCCATCGGCTGTGGTAATGAAAGTTTTGGCTGTTCCTTGTGCCGGTACTGGATTTGGTGCCTCACTAGGAGTATCAAAGTCTACAGGATCTGAGAATGAGTTACTGCTGCTGCAAGCTGTCACAGAGAAAGCTGTTGCGCAGACCAGCATCATCAGTTTATTGCTATAGTATTTCATATTCGTTTCTTCTATTATTTGTTAATAACGGTTTGAGTTGAAAGCTATCCAGGTTAGCTTAGTAACCTGGATTCTGCTCTAGATTGGTATTCTGGTCAAGAGCGGTCTGTGGAATTGGCAACAGGTATGAGTTGCCGTCAAACTGTCTTACCTGTCTGATGCGTCCGCTGTCACGGTTGTCTATTCCGTTGAGATATTGCTCCACCTTGTTGTTGCGGCAGAGGTCGAACCAGCGTTCTCCCTCAAAGGCAAGTTCCAGACGGCGCTCATGGAGAACAGCCTCTATCATAGATTCCTTGCTGCCAGTCTTGTCGGATGTCAGTTCTTTCAGTTTGGCACGCTTGCGAATCTGGTTCACGAGTTTCGCACTCTCGGCAAGATTGCCCTTATAGGCTTCTGCCTCAGCCTTCATCAGGATAATATCAGCTAAGCGAACCCAGTAAATATTATTGTATGAAGAGCGTAACTTATACATGAACGGATAGTTGGAAGCCGGATAATAGTTGCTCCAGGTACAGGCATAATATACGATAGCCTGATTCTTACGAACCTCATCACCTTCCTTGTCAAAGTCATTGATGATGTCTCGTGAAGGAGTAATCCACTTTGCCCAGGTAAAGTTATAATCCCAGTTGTCTAACTGACGGCCGTACATCCAGGTTTCCCAGTTTCCGCTACCGGTTGTCCAATGCACCTCCAGAATACCTTCTTTGGTATTGCGTTTCATGCAGTCTTTCGCAGTCTCATCATAGCCCCAAAGAGTTTCATAACTGTCTTCCAGCTCTACACCGGTTGTATTCATCACCTTGTCGGCATAAGCGATTACCTTGTCATAATCCTGCACTTCCTTTTCGGCATAAACCTTGGCAAGCATAGCCTGAGCCACGGTCTTGGTCATCTTGGTGCGGTCGGAATTGTCATTATCCGGTGCATACTGCTCAGCATCCGTCAAGTCGGCAATAATCTGCTCATAACATTCCTTCGGCGTCTTGCGAGGTGGATAATAGGTAGGATATACCTCATTGATATTCTCGGATGTAATGGTCTTGGCGATGGTCGTGATGACAGGGAAAGAACCCCACAGACGAGCCATTCGGAACATCATCAGGGCACGGAAGATTTCGCCCTGTGCCTTATAGGAATGATATTCTGCTTCTGATATCTGACCATTCTCCTTCAATTGCTCAACACCATTAATCAGCACATTTGCCTGTGCGATATCCTCCAGATAGCGGTTCCAGTCACGGCTCAATACCGAGTTGCTGGCATCGATAGAGTTGGTCTCATAAGGTACCACCTCTGCACCGGTAGTTCCGGCATAAGCATTGTCGCTATGTGAATCGCCTATCAGAAGATAGTCGAGATGGGTATGTTCCTGACGGTTGCGGAACAACTCATAAAGCGATTTGAGCTGTGCATCAGCAGCAGCTTTGTCCTTCAATACGGCTGTTGAGGTCTCTGTCTGACCGCCCTGTGTTATTTCTGATGGCTCTGATAATGGCTCGTAGTCGAGAGAGCAACTTGCCAAAGAGAACATTGCGATGCCACCGAGCGCCAATGTCTTGATTGCATGATATGTTTTCATTGTTGTCGATGTTTAGAATTCAACTTTTACACCTAATACTACACTCTTATTGAGTGGATATGTACCCCAGTCGATGCCCTGCACACTACCACTGTTGCCATACTGGTTAACCTCCGGATCCATACCTGAATAGTCGGTCAGGGTAAGCAGGTTGGTTGCTGATACGTATGGCTGCAGACGGGTCAGACCGAAGCGTGAAATCAGCTTGCGAGGCACATCGTAAGAGAGAGAAATATCCTTTACTCGGAGATAACTGCCATCTTCTACGAAGTAGGTTGAGTTGCGGATATCCCACTTAGCCTTTGGCACATCGGTAATCTGACCAGGAACTCTCCAGCGAGCAAGCACCTTGGTGCTTTGGTTCTTACCATCATACATTCCTTCGGTTTCCATACGCGAAACGTTGTAGATATCGTTGCCATAGCTTCCCTGGATAAGAATACTGAGATTCAAGCTTTTATAAGAGAAGGTATTGGTCAAACCGAAGGTGAAGTCTGGGTTCGGATCACCGATATAAGTACGGTCACTGGCTGATACCAGACCATCACCGGTCACGTCCTTATACTTCATATCACCGGTCTCGGGATCCACACCTTCTGCTACATATCCCCAGAAACTGCCCAATGGCTTACCTGGCGTATTGCGAACCACCTGTTCGTTGACGAAATCGGTGGTCGTGGCTTCATAATATACCTGAGTCAGAGACAGGCTCTCCAACTTATTCTTGTTGAATGAGATGTTGAAATCTGTATTCCACTTCAAGGCGCCTGTCAGATTCTGTGAAGAGATGGCAAACTCCCAGCCTTTGTTGATCATCGAACCGCCATTATAGGTCAGGTTACTTGCAGCAGCACTACCTGCCGGCAAGGTGATATTCATCAACATATCCTTGGTCTTCTTATAATAGTAATCAGCATAGAAGGTGAGGCGGTTGCCCAGTACGGTCAAGTCGAGACCGATATTGGTCTGGGTTGTTGTTTCCCAAGTCAACTCAGGATTGCTCAGGTTGCCCTGTGAGAAAGTAGGAGTAGCATTGGCATCATTTCCCTCGCCAAACCACTGCACACGATTGATGTTGTATCTTGCCAGATAGCTGTAATCGCCCAGACCGCTCTGGTTACCGGTCTGTCCCCAGCCTCCACGAATCTTCAAGTCGTCAATCCACTTGATATCTTTCATGAATTTCTCATTGCTTACGCGCCAGGCACCAGAGAATGATGGGAAGTAACCCCAACGGTGATGTGGTGCCAACTTGGAAGAACCATCGGCACGCATATTGGCGGTTACCATATAGGTATCATTCCAGTTGTACTGCAAACGGGCGAAAGTAGAGAGAATAGCCCAATCAGAAGCTGACGAACCGGTTCCTGTCCAGGAAATCTTGTTGGCTGCATTCAAGGTTGGGAACAGATCATTGGCATAGTTGCTACCATTGATATAGTTCTGGCTCCACTTGCTCTGTGTCCAGGAACTACCAGCCATCGCATCCAGACTGTGCTTTCCGAATGCCTTCTTATAGTTTAATACATTGTCCCATACGATAACGCTGCTGATGTTTCTACCATCATATCCTGTACCGAATTCCTGACGGCCGATGGTGGTAGATATCGGGTCAAGGAAGTTGGTGATTGTTCCTTGTGTACGGTCGAACGAGAGAGATGTGTTATAAGTCAGTTCAGGCATAAAGGTGACAGTAGCCTTTCCGGTTGCAAGCAATCGGTTGTAGGCAGACTTATTATTCTGAGTACGGGCGATATTCTCTGCTGGCGAGGTAATGTTCACGCCATAGAAGTTGTTGTAGAACTGGCTAGGATTCTCCGGGTTCCATACCGGTGCATAGGTTGGCGTATTGACGATAGCGGTTACTACGCCGCCTCGGTTAGAACCGGCACCCGAAATGATACCTGTACCCTTGTTGGTATAATCAGAATAAGTTACACTGGCATTGAGTCGCAACCACTTACGTATATCGTTCTCTACAGATGCTCGGAAGTTGTAACGCTGATAGCTTGACTTCTTGATGACGCCATTTTCGCCTGTATAGCCACCCGAGATAAAGTATCTCAGTTTATCGGTACCATTGGTGATAGAGAGCTGATAATCCTGTACATTACCCGTACGGAACACCTCGTCTTTCCAGTCGGTCTGGTCTTTCAAGCCTTCTGGCAGTTTCACCAGACCTATCTCATCCATAAGTTCCTTATACTGAGCCGCATTGAGAGATTCCTGGTTGTCACGTACAGTATTAAATGCATAATGTGCATTCAGAGATACCTTGGCTACGCCAGCCTTACCCTGCTTTGTACCGATAATGATGACACCATTGGCTGCACGTGATCCATAGATTGCAGCAGAAGAGGCATCCTTCAACACCTGGATATTATCAATATCATCAGCTGCCAGGAAGTCGATATTGGTCATTGGCACACCATCTACCACATAGAGCGGATCATTACTACCATTTAAAGAGGTGGTACCACGCACACGGATGGTTGGTGAAGCACCTGGCTGACCATTGGCTTGCGAAATCTGCAAACCGGCTGCCTTTCCCTGCATACCTGCTGCGGCAGATACGATAGGACGGGTATCAAGGTCTTTGGCTGACACACTGGATACGGCAGTAGTCACATCCTTACGCTTGACAGAGCCATAACCGATAGCCACCACTTCGTTGAGCATATTAGACTCCTCTTCGAGCATAATCTGTACGCCGTTAGAAGCTTTCACCTCCTTATTCTTATAACCTATATAAGAAATTTTGAGTCTGGCACCTGGCTGTACTTCGATGGTGAAGTGACCATCCAGGTCTGTAGCAACACCATTTTTGGTGCCATTCTCCAGAACCGAAGCTCCGATAACGGGTTCATTGGTATTGTCGATTACAGTACCCGTAATCTTCACCTTCTGTCCCCAAGCTGTCGCCGAGACCATTAGGACGAGTGCTGAGGCTGCTAGTCCTCTCAACACCGCATTACTTTTTGATTTTCTCATAATTTAAACTTTAGTTATTCTCATTTATGTTTAAAATTGTTGTCTGATAGTCGGGAACCCATCCATGATTGGTTTCCGTTTGCAAAAGTATATAAAATGTCTGATATTTGTTGGTTGATTAAATAATTAAGTGGTAAAAATGACCACCTGTTTTTATAATTGCATTTGATTATCAGGATTTTACATTTTTCATAGTTCTAAAAATAAGTGGTAGATTTATAATGGTAAAAGGTACAATTATAGAAGAAAAAAACTGTTTTCTGATGATTCAGCCAGAAAATTTATGCAGGCAATTCAACAAATGAGTTGTAATATAAACAATCCCGATTTATCTCTTCACTCTTCACCTTCTCGCCCGTAACCCCTCTGTTTATCGGGATTTCGGGAGGTGAAGAGTTTTCTTTATCTCTTCACCCACTCTTCACCCCTCTTCACCCATATAGAAATATACTATACGCAATATGGGAAGAAAAAAAGAGGAAAAAGAGGGTGTGTCATAAGTCTATGGCGCACCCTTTTCGTTTTTTCTCCTTTTTCCAG
>ENA-OZBR01000129-OZBR01000129.1-human-gut-metagenome-genome-assembly--contig:-NODE-129-length-36381-cov-6.804025_pt1 | contig 36381 bp, 21 predicted proteins | sample MGYA00243981_ERZ653524 | MGnify/ENA primary metagenome ERZ653524 (study PRJEB26926, sample SAMN06165084) | human gut metagenome | biome: ENVO:00009003; feature: ENVO:2100002; material: ENVO:00002003...
GATCTAGTACGGTCTCGTGGGCTCGGAGATGTGTATAAGAGACAGCATTATTGTTACAATACCGATTCCACCACCAATCAATATACCGCTAAATAAAACTATTTTTGTGATAGTCTTCGTGTGTTTTTTTCTTTTCGTTTTTCTCATATAGTTTTATTTCTCCTTTTTTCGTATTTTCTTAAATATTACACTTGTAATATTTAAACGTCAAGCTTTTTCTTAGGTTTATATATGTAAGATTTGGATAAAAAAGAAAGGGCATCTCAAAGCCTTCTTTGATAAAGAACTTTACGACACCCTGAGGTAATGGTTTCTCCGGATGTTTCCCAAACGCTATAATCACTCTCCAGAAGAACCAAAAACGATTTTTAATTTTCTCTCAGAAAAAAAAGAACTACTCTAAATCTGCTGATCTTTGAAATAACCCTGCTCGTTTCTTATAATCACAAACATATTCAGGCAACACATTCTTTGCTGGCAGATTATTATAGCGGAAAACGCAACAAATCCCTTTATTAACTTTTGTTCTATATAATTCCTGTACCAATCCTATTGTTTCATCATCTGAACAAAAGCTCTTCGGAATCTCCTACAATCCCTGATAATAACGCAAATCTGTTTACTATGTCCTCTCTGTCAGTATACAAGCCAGCTAATCTCTTTATTATAGTATCTAAATACTTCTTCCCAATTCCACTACTCAAAATTTCTTCAGTCACTGTTTCTGCAGATGTGTTTTTATATCAGCCAGAGTTTCCCTGGCTGAATTCTTCCAATATATACCTGTTAACACTTCTCAATGCTGACACTTTTTCCTTCGCTTCTCATCTTTCACCTGCTATACTGCACTCTGGCTTGAATTCATTCCCCCTCTTCCAGTTCCGATTTATAATCTTCCAAGTCCATAAGAAAAGTCTCATAGCCTTCATCACTCATGCAGAACAGCTTTCTTAGGGTATTGCAGACAAGCACGATCATATCCGCATCCCCTTTTAGAAATGGAATGATATGGTCGATTGCTTCCATTGTGTCATTTCTGTTTCCTTTATCAAACATTGCCGTTACTGAACATTCGTCTGTATCAAAGTTCATTGCCAGATTCATCATAATTCTACATCCCCCTTCTTATGTGCTTTGGATTTTTCTACTTCTTTATTTTTCTGCTCCTGTGCTTTTGCCCTTGCCTGAAACTCTTTCAACGACTGCAGTACAGATTTTTTCAGTTCTCCTTTTTCACCCTTTGCAGGCTCTTTGTTTTGTTCCCGGTTCGGTTCTACTGATACGTATTCTTTCTTGACTGGTGCTTCTGGAACTTCCTGTTTCACTTCCACAGTCTGTTCTGCTTCCTGCACTTTTCCATGTTTCTCATTCAGATACTTTTCCATATCGTTAATTGCTTTCTGTACCAATGGACTTTCCTTATAATGCGGAATCATATCTATCAGTTCCCTGTCTACTCTGTCCCAACACATCAGTTCATATTCCCCGGAATAATCCTTATCTCCATCCTGCAGATCAAATCCAATCCCTTTACCTCCATGCAAGCGATCTGCCGGAATACTTTCATAAATTTTAATCGCTTCTTCCAGAGTAAGATTATTATGGTACTCTCCCATGACCGGAAACTCCATGCACTCTGCCACATAAAAAGTAATCGTAGCTTCTGGTTGCTCCTGTTCTGGTTGTCTGGTAAAGATAGAAAAGGTTTCTGCATTTTCCAAACGGGAAAGTAATGACCGGGCAGTTATCACATCACTGTCTATATCGGATTCTTCCGATACTTCAACCAGCCAGTCCTTTAAACACTCTGTTTTCTGATTCAGAATGTCCTCTGTGATTTTCTCCACCTGTTCTTCCCTATCCTCAACCGTATCTTTATATTCGTAGGGATCATAGTCATAGCTGAAATTATCCAAATCCACTGCCAGCTTTTCGATTTCTTTCTGATCGAGATAGGCTTCAGGCTCTTTCATATATTCTGCCAGAGTGATTCTTTCTTCTGCGATAGGATTGATGTCCACCTTAATACCTGCCATTGCTATACCATGAGCATTTAATTCATTGAAGAAACTGTCCTCCCGGATATTGCCACGATAAGAAAGCACTACATCAAGGTCAGAATCATCTCTGTAAAGTTCCTCTCTGCTTCTGGAACCATGCACCCTTGCAGCAAGCAGCTCTACTTCATTTTCCAGTCCCATTTCTTCCAGAATACCCTGTGCGTGATACAAGACACCCCGTTCCACTTCCGCCCTGCTCAGACCATTTAATGCTACTTCATCTCTTCCAATCTCAGAAGTCGCACGAAGCTCACCTGCCTGTAGTAAATCCTTTGAATGTTGGATGGTCATTGCCTCAAATTCTTTATAGTCTACTTTGATGCACTCCATATCATCCATTCTTTCACTTTTTAAGATTTCATAAGTAGCTTTCTGAATAGATATATCTGGATTATCGTAATCACTTTCATTAATTTCATGCAAATCAGAATCATAAAAAATATAAAAATAACCTTCTTCTGTTGCCTGTACAGTCAGATACCCTTTACTGTTAGTAAACTGCATTGCAATTCCCTCACAGGTATCCACTGCTCTTTCCCGGTCATAGTCCTCAAAAATACTTGGAGGGCAATTCTTTAATAACTGTGCCAGCTGCATCTGCCGTTCGCCTGCTTCTTCCACTTCTGCCATTAAATCCTCATAATCAACGGAAACTGCATTTTCCAGGGACACATCTTCATCCTCCAGAATATCCTCCATTGCCTGCTGCATAGAAATATCAGGATTGTCATAAGAACCACCGTCAATCTCATCGTAATCCAAAGCATAAAAGGTATAATCATAGCCTTCCTCTGTTCTCTGGATTGCAAAATACCTATTATCAATCTTATATGCCAGTTCATCCGGTTCCAGTTCCGGCATAAGTTCCTCTACAGAAATCCCTTTCTCCTGCAGATATTCTGAAATAGCTTCCAATGCTCCTGCATCATACCCATTCCAGAGATCTTCTGCGACAAGCTGACCATGTTCCGATACGATAATCCCTGCCACATCTGAACCATACTCATCATGTTCCATGAAGAAGAACTTCTCCCCTGCATACTCTCTTTCATCCACCGTATGCCAGGTTCCCGCATGTCCATCTGCTTCAAATCCTCTGGTATCTTCTGTAATGGTGACTTCCGCTTCATCCAATGCCTGTTCAATCTTCTGCATACGGATCTCTGCCCTTGCCATATCAATAAATCCATCTAACACCGCCGGGTGGCTTTCTATCACATAATCCTGATTCAGATTCTTTCCCTGATTGATATTTTCTGGGATTTCGATATGCTCTGCCCAGTCTTTGTTCTGTCTGGAAAATCTGCCATCATAAGAAAGTTCCCGAAGCGTATTTGCCATAACAAACGTCATACGTTCTTCTCCAAACTGTTCCAGCACTTGTGTTGCGGCATCTTCCTTTAAATGCAGTCCATCAAAATTTAATGCGATTGCTTCCTCGATTGCTTTCTTACAATCAATGTTTAACTTTCTGGAATCCAGATAAGCATCTACATACCGTTCTTCCATTGCCTGAGCAAGTGTTCCTTTATAGACTGGCGGGTAGGCTCTGGTATGATTATTTTCCAGTATCTCCATTCTCTGCTGTACAAAGTCCGGAAGTTCCTCAAAGCCGAAAGAATCCACATAATAAGCCTTTGTTTCCGCCGTCCGGTTTATAACTATGACATCGCTTACCGATAAGGAATGTCCATGAAAATCGTTTGGGCGGTTGATATTAAATCTCTCAAAAATATCATCTAATGTGATCGTTGGTGTCCATGGAGCCGCATACACCATCCTGTAGTCTTTTCCATCAATGCTATAGCCTAATTTTTGAGCCGATTCAACCCCCATAAACTGATAAGTATGCTCTCCACCCGTATCCATCTGATAGATTGCAAAACGACCGCTTTCTCCATGAAGAAGTAAGGTTTCATCAATCTTTTCTGCACTATCCTGTTCCAGTTTTTCCTGTCTGGCTATCGCTGCTTCTCTTTCTTTATGTACTTCCCATTCCGTTTCCGTAATACCAAAGATACCGTCATGCCCCAGGATTGCATTTTCAGTTTCTGCAAGAATCTGTCCTGCCTGCTCTGGATTGTCTGGATTTCCATGTAAGATAAAAACTTCTGCACCTTCACGATACAATTCTACTGCCCTGTTTTTTTCAAGAGGATACATGTGTTCCAGTCGGATTCCTGCTTCGTGCATTTCTGTAAAACCGATCCTTCCATCTGGAAAGTTATCCATCTGTGCCTCTGTCTCATGCACAAGGCTTCTCATAACTTCACTTCGGTCACCCCGATTCGCTGTCAGCATACGGTTTACCAGTCCCAAAACTTCGTCCCGGTCATCCATCTTATAAGCAAAATTTACGATAAGATTTCTTTGTGATTCCGTAAAATTCTCATGGCTGGCGGTTTCTGCAGCTTCAATCAGTCTATGGGCATACTGCATGGTACTTTCCCTTTCTTCTGGAAGTTCTGTGGTTGGGAAATTTGCTCTTGCTGCCTGGATCACTTCATGTACTAAGTTTGCATCGGCTTCATCATAAGATTCCCGCATATCCCAGACCAGATTATTCAATCTTTCTACCTGTCCGGGAAAGGTTTCTGCGTATTCCGTTACAAATGCTTTCTCTTCTTCTGTAAAAATTGTTCTCGGAAATTCCGCTTTTTCCACCAGCATCTCTGCCTGTTCTTTCGGTGTCAGTTCTGAAAAATAAGTAATGCCTGTATCTGCATCATACGCTACATCAAAAAAGTGAATCGGATAATTTTCTCCCACTCCATCACTTGCATACAATACTGTGATTGCTGCACCTCTGTCCTCCAAAAATTCTTCCAAAGATTTCTCATCCACTGAGATTTCTTTCTGCTCCAGCCGGCTGACATATTCCATCACATTCTCCTGCAACTGTTCTGTTGTCATGTTCTCAACCAGATCATACGCATATTCTGAACCCATGCTGCCTGAAAGATGCAGAATCACATCCTCTCTATGGAATGTTTCTCTGATTGGTCTTTCCATTTCCAACTCATGCATCTTTGTTTCAATATTTTCAATAATTCCTGCTGAAGTTTTTCGGATGGTATCCATAGACGCTTTCAGTGTTTTCATGTTCTGACTTTCACACCAGCTTGCAATATAAGTAAAAGAATATTCCGAAGTATCCAGTCCAAAATGACTACATACAATATAAGCAATACTTTCTGCTTCTACTTCTTTGGCTGTCTTTCCTTTTATAATGCCATCTGCATCCATTACATCATTGTCATGCAGAATTGCATGAGCAACTTCATGGACACCGGTTTTCATGGACTGGAGATTACTCATTCCTGTTTTAATCGCAATATATTTTTCTGTCTGATGATAATAGCCTTTTGCCTCCCCGTCTATTTCCATAAACCGTACTGGTACCGGTGAAATATCCTGCAATGCTTCCATAAAAATATCATAAAACTGCACGCTTCCCGTCAGCTCCGGTACATCCAGTTCTGCAATCGGTTCTCCTTCTGTCTGGCTGACATCAAATACTGTCGCTACCCGAAATCTTGGGATTACCATTTCTACAATCTCTGTTTCCGGCTGTCCATCCTCGCCAATGATTGGTTCCTGTGTATCTGGATCAATCTTTTCTATTTCCTGTTTTTCTTTTACTGGCGTCGGTGCAATAATCTGGATTCCTTTTTCACCCCGTTTTACATGACGGTTAAATTTCTTCTGCCATGCCTGATAGCCCGCCACCAGTGTCGCATCCGGTTTCTGCATCGTAATCAGAAGAGTATTGTTGAAACTATAATTATGAAATTTTGACATCGTATCCAGATATTCTGTATAACGCTCTGATGTAAAAATTTCCTTTACTCCCTGTTCCAGACGCTCTGTGATTTCTTTTAATTTTTTATCTGTTTCTGCCATAGTTTGTCCTCCAATTTTGAATTTATCCCGTCAGAAAGTTCTCTGACGGGACATTATTTATAACTCCTGCTCGTGATTTTTCTTTGGTTTCGGTGTACCAGTCTGCTCCGGTGCAAGCTGTCTTGCCTTTTCCTGTTTCAGACGTTCCAGTATGGACGGCTTATGAACCTTATCTGCTGTTTCCTGCAGATTCCTGTCTGCATCCCGGACTTCTTCCTTTCTCGAAGCATCCCTGTCTGGAATCTTTTCTGTACCAATATCCTCATCTGCCAGAATTGTTTCATTCCCTTTTTCATCCATGTTGAGCAAAGCATTTAACTCCGATAAACGCTCTATTTTCTCATTCAGTTCCGTTTCTTTTGGGAATGGTTTTTTTACTTCTTCCTGTGCCGTCGCAAGCTGCTGTTGCACTGTCTCCAACTTTTGCTCACTCTCTGCCAGTTTCTTATCAATCGAAGAAAGGGCATTATGAATACGCTGGATATTTCCCAAAGGGTCTTTTCCTATTTCAATTTTGTAGGAACATTTTCCCTTTATGGTCAATTCAAAGGAATTTGCAAACAGGTTATATGATGCAGATAAAGTAAATCCATGGTACTCTCCGACTTTTCCTCCTGTGGTGACTGCCTTTAATCCTGCACAGGCAGCTATCATAGCTTCGCCTGCTTCTTTTTTGTCTGTATAGGCAACATTCCCTATATTCATAGAAAAGCTGTCATTATCCTGCAGATCAACATTCTTTACCACACTGACATCAGACTGCATTCCGGCAATCCTCTCTTTCAATGCACTGATCTGAACTGGATAATTCTTTGCAATATCTGATTCCAAACGATAAATCTGACTGGTGTGGTTAGCCTTCAAGAGCTTTAATTTACTGACTTGAACATCCAGATCCATTTTTTCTTTTATATAGGGATTTCCTGTTGCAAGGGCTTTGATCTCCGCATAAGAAAGTGCAGTATCATCCACATCTTCACACGCCCTGACTGGTGACTTACTGGTCATAATCTGAGAAATAAACTTCTGTTTATTTTCCAAAATCTGCCACATGTACGCATCGAACGTATTCTCTGTTACATAGCGGAATATCTTAACTTTCTCATTCAGGTTTCCCTGTCGTAAAATTCGTCCCTCCTGCTGCTCCAGATCAGATGGCTTCCAGGGGCAGTCCAGATGATGCAGAGCAATGAGCCTGTCTTGCACGTTGGTACCTGCACCGAGTTTTGGAGTGGAACCCATCAGGATTCTTACCTGACCTGCTCTCACTTTTGCGAATAATTCTGCTTTTTTTACTTCTGTGTTGTACTCATGGATAAATGCAATCTCTTCCTTCGGGATTCCTTTTTCTGTCAGTTTGTTTCGTACATCATCATAGACATTAAAAGTTCCATCCCCTTTTGGAGTAGATAAGTCACAGAAAATCAACTGTGTTGTTTTCTGTTCTTTTCCTTCCTCCCATACCTGAAAGGCATTTTCCACGCAGGTGTTGACTTTGCTTTTTTCCGCATCTGGAAGAAGCTCATTCAATAATCTCTGGTCAAGGGCACATTTTCTTCCGTCATTGGTAATCTTGAGCATATTGTCCTCTGTAGGATTTACCATTCCTGCCCTTACTGATTCTGCACGTTCTGAAAATGCTGCTACCATATCCTGCTGTTCTTCACTTGGTTTTAATACCTCATTAATAAACTCTGCATCCGGCACTGGAAGATTTAACATATCAGAAGTCTGAATATCTGCTGCTTCTTTAAAAATTGAAATCAGCTCCGGAAGATTGAAAAAACGGGCAAATCGTGTTTTTGCACGATAGCCCGTTCCTTCCGGTGATAATTCAATTGCGGTTACTGTCTCCCCAAACGTTGCCGCCCAGGAATCAAAGTGTCCCATTCCCATACGCATCAATGTATCATACTGGAGATAACGCATGATTGTATACAATTCGGTCATACTATTCGACACTGGAGTTCCCGTCGCAAAAACAATTCCACGCCCGCCTGTCAGTTCATCCATATAGCGGCATTTCATAAACATATCCGAACTTTTCTGTGCGTCCGTCTGTGAAATACCTGCAACATTCCGCATTTTTGTATACAAAAAAAGGTTCTTAAAGTTGTGGCTCTCATCTACAAAAAGCCTGTCTACGCCTAACTGTTCAAAGGTTACTACATCATCCTTCCTTGTCTGGTCATTTAATCTCTGCAGTTTTGCCTGCAACGATTTTTTTGTTTTTTCCATCTGTTTTACACTGTAATTCTGTCCTGCTTCCCTGCCAGCCTCTTCAATAGAAAAGGTAATATCTTCTATCTGCTGCTCCAGCATGGCAATCTGACGTTCCCTTGAAAGAGGGATTCTCTCAAATTGTGTATGCCCGATGATCACAGCATCATAATCCCCGGTTGCTATACGGGAACAGAAACGTTTACGGTTTGCCGGTTCAAAATCTTTCTTGGTTGCTACCAGAATATTTGCTCCCGGATACAGACGTAAGAAATCACTGCCCCACTGCTCTGTCAGATGGTTTGGCACAACATAAAGATTCTTTTGCGACAGTCCAAGACGTTTTGCTTCCATACCCGCAGCGATCATTTGGAAAGTTTTCCCTGCTCCTACACAATGTGCAAGCAAAGTATTATTTCCATATAAAATGTGAGCCACTGCATTTTTCTGATGTGACATTAACGTGATTTCCGGATTCATTCCCTCGAACTGGATATGACTTCCATCATACTCTCTGGGACGGATACTATTGAAACGCTCATTGTATATCTGGCAAAGGGCATCCCTGCGGTGCATATCCCGGAAAATCCATGCTTTAAATTCTTCCCGTATCAATTCCTGTTTCTGCTGTGCCAGCATGGTTTCCTTCCGGTTCAGTTCCCGATGTTCCCCTTCCGCATCCTGCACTGTATCATAGATTTTTGTATCTCGAAGATTCAAAGCATCTTCTAACAGTCTGTACGCATTAGCTCTCTGTGTTCCATAAGTAGAAGTAACAAGCGGATTCTGGTAACTGTCCACACTCTTTCCAGAAACATTCCACTGACCGGTTACTTCTGCATACTGGACTTTTATCCGGCTTCCAATATAATATCTTGGTGTATGGAATGTTTCTGCCATAAACTGTGTCACATAATCTGGAGAAATCCATGTTGCACCAAGTCTTGCTTCAATTTCTGAGGCATCCAGGTCTTTTGGCTGCACTCGTTCCAGATATTGTACATTAACAGCATATTCCGGGCGGTTCTCGGCAAATCCTCTGGCAATCTTCAATTTTTCCCGGACATTTCCAGACAAATATTCATCAGATGGCTCCCACTTTTCATTTAGCGGATTTCTAAATATCACACCTGTCAGTTCTTCCGTCAGTTCTGCTTCTGTTTTCCCGGTAAGCTGTGACATATAAGCAAGATCAACCTGTGCCTTTTCTCCAATAGACACTGCCAATGCTTCACTGGCGGTATCCACCGAAGTAACTGCCTGAGCATGACGGATTGTCCTTTTTGTAAAAATATCTGCTTTTCTTTTGAGGTTGCCCTGTTCATCCAGAAATTCCAGTGAAGTCAAAAGGCAATAGCTGCTGTCCTGACTAAATGCCCTTTTGTTTGCATTGCTGCTAAGCAGACCATATTTTGCAGTAAAGGAATCATAAACTTCATTCAAATCTTTTTGAAGTTCTTCAACTTCCTGATCACCGCAGTCTTCCATCTGACGCTGTAACAATTTATTTGTTGCGTCACGAATCTTTACCATGCCTTTTACTCGTTCTGTAGTTGCCATTGGAAGTTCTACTTTATTCATCACAGAATTTTCCCTATAATAAATGTCATCATCCAAAACGGCAAAACTAAAGTTCTTCACATCTGGATCTGCCGGAATAGAAACTACCTGTTCCTCTAACTCGCTATCTGAAAGTTCCATTTCTGTGATTGTTCCATGAATATTGTGTACAGCTTTCTTTAACTGCTCTTCAAGAGTAATGCCTTCTTTTGGCTTTACAGTAACTTCCTGCTTACCATACTGGGTACTTTCTGTGGTAAATTCACCAAGAACCATTTCCGGATGCTCTGCAAAATACGCATTTACAGAATAGCCTTCCTCTGTCGTCTTTAGGTTTACCCATTCTGGCTCCTCGATTGCCGCCCTGTCCCTTTTCTGAAAAAACAGAATATCTGATACAACATTTGTATTTGCATTTCTCTGAAAAGCATTATTTGGAAGCCTGATCGCACCCAGCAGCTCTGCCCTGTTTGCAATATATTGTCTGACTGCCGGATTCTGTTTATCCATGGTTCCACTGGAAGTCACAACTGCAACCACACCGCCTGGACGCACAAGATCAAGAGATTTTGCAATGAAATAATCATGAATCAGAAAATGATGCCTGTCGTATCTTTTGTCATTTACCTGGTACGCTCCAAACGGCACATTACCAATCACACAGTCAAAGAAACTATCCTGAAACTGTGTTGTTTCAAATCCCTGTATGGCAATCTGGTTTTTCTGATATAACTGTCTGGCGATTCTGCCGGATACCGGATCAAGTTCCACACCATACATTTTCGCTTTACTCATGCTTTCCGGGATAAGTCCCATGAAATTTCCTACTCCACAGGATGGTTCCAGAATATTTCCTTTTGTAAATCCCATATTTTCCAATGCTTCATACATGCTATGTATCACTGTCGGAGAAGTATAAAACGCATTTAGGGTGGATGCTCTTGCTGCACTATACTCTTCTGAAGTCAGCGTATTTTTCAGTTCGCTGTACTCATTTGCCCAGCTTCCGTTATTTTCTTCAAATGCCTGCGGGATACCGCCCCAGCCAACATAATGGGATAATACTTCCTGTTCTTCTGGTGTTGCCAAACGTTCTTCTTTCTCCAAAGTCTGTAATAAACGGATTGCTTCTATATTCGCTTTATATTTTGCTTTCGGACCGCCTGCACCAAGGTCATTATCTTCAATACGGAAGTTATGTGGCATAGTCACAATCTTTGTTTTTTCCTGTCTGATATATGGTTGAAATTCTCCCTGATAGCCAAACAGCTCATTTTCTCCCGGAATATAGTTTTTTCCTGTTTCCAGACATCGGAATATATCCGCATCCGGGGCATTGCTGACAACATAAAATTCATCATACGAATATTTAGGAAAATCTTCAGTATGGTACGTTGACAAATGCAGTTCCGTATTGGAACGTGTCTGTGCAACCAATTCTTTTCCTTCCAGCCCATCAGACAGGACACCAACTGCTTCAAAATGGTACCCCTGATATTCAAAAACACCCTGTTCCCATTGATCAGCTATTGCACCTGCTAATTTTTCCGCCGTTTCCACAGGAGTTTCCGGTATTTCTGACTGTTCAATCTCACCAGTTTCTTCTTCCGTTTCGTCTAAAACCGATTCCTCTGTTTCCTCTACATCCTGCATGTCTACAACATCCGGCTCTATATATGCTTTCGTATCCAGATAATCAAACATGGACATCTGATGACCGCTTAACTCTATAGTTGGCTGTTCCAGTTCCTTGGTTGGAAATATAGTGTACGTTCCCTCTACATACTGATGGAGTATTGACAGACTTTCTGCTTTCTCATTGTAATTTGTCCCATAGGCTTCAAAATCCAAGGGTAGTTCTGCAAGAGCTGCATCCATCTTCTGTAACAATTTCTGTGCCATTTCTTCATCTGCCAGCATCCTTGGCACCTGTTTTCTTGCTTCCTCATGCAAAAGTTCATCCGTAAATGGACGCTCAATTTCCTGTGGCAGTCTGTTATAAAAATTAATCACCCGCATTGCCATCTGGTATCGTTCATATTCTGGCATATGAGCGTAGTCTCCGGCTTGAAGAAAATGGTCATTTTTTATGAGATAATCCACTCTTTTTGCTACTTTCTGCCAGCTCAGTTCTTCTTTCGTATGGTATGCACCCGGATTTCCTCTGGAAAGCTGTAATCCTTTTCCGTTGTAATCTGCGTAGGAATTGTCCGCTCTGGAAAGGGCATGGCTCTGTCCTCCAATGCCATACTGCTCTTTCATAAAACTTGTTCTCTCCTGTTCATCCTGATGCCGCAGATAAAAAGAATATATGCGAAGCCTTCCTTCTGAAAAAGCTCCACCTTTTGCAAGAAAAGCATCTATCTCATCCTGTGTGATAAACATTTCCTGTTCTTTCCAAGCAAATCCCTCTCTTGCCTGATAGGGAATGACTTCTTCGGCAAATTTCTGAAACTGCTCAGAAACAAGGGTTGGTTTATAATAATGAAAACGCATGATGGATTTGTCTATGTCATACATTTCAGCCAGACCTTCCAGTCTTTCATTTAATTCGGAAAGCCACTCTGCATCATCTAGCTTTTCCGCCAGAGCATCTGTCTTTTCCGGATAACCATTATGAAAAATCTTCATATCATCTGCTGAAAATACCAGTTCAGACAGATCATCCACAATATCAGTTTCCATATAAGCAAGCACTTGTGCGTGTTCCTGCAAGGCATTTCCCCTTGCTGCATCAAGGACAGACTGTGGTGCGTATTCTCCCTGTTTTAATAGCTGATGAATACGTCCACTGACATCCTCCCATGATAAAAAAGCCTTATCTAAAAGTCGATCGTTCACCGTATGTCCTACGGCAATCTGCATCCCTGTTTCATCAAACCACACAGAATACTCGTTTCCATTAATTTTAAATCCTTTGCCACCGATGCCATATTCACGCTTCACAAATTCTGTATAATCTTCTTTTGACTGTTCACTCATAAAATTGTAGATAAGCCGTAACTGGCTTTTACTCTTATTACTTCCGGTACGGAGGATTTCATCCACAACTTCTTCCGGAATTGGGATTTCCCCGGCATACAAGGCAGACATATGCTCTTCAATCTTCCGGATCTGCTGATTTACAGTTGGTAATTCGGGCAAAGATAAAGCAGAGGCGATTTCTTCCTCTGCTTCACTCAATCCATCTTCTCCTGTATCTGCAACTAACTGTATACCAATTCCGTCAAGATGCTCTCTTCTGCTATTGCTGTCAGTGCGTTCATATGTGCTGTCCATGCCATCGGATCGGCTTCCTTGTCCGGTGCCGGTTTGTTCTTCAGCAATTTCTCCATCTGGCTCTCCATTCTCTCCTGAGCCGCTTTCTCGATCTCCAGAAGATGCTGATTCAGCTTCCCTGTCAGGAAAAGGCTCTGGTAAAGGCTGTTCTTGTGTTCCTTCAGAAATGTTCTCCTCAGCATCCCGTATTTCCCGATTGTCACTTCTTCCTCCTCTACGGTCAGGTTCGGAAACAGGTAGTCCCCCTTGCGATGATAGGTCAGTTCCATAGTCAGTTCCTCCTTCATTGTCCTCAATATCATTTATTCTCTCTTCTGTGCCCTGTATTTTATTTTCATGCATTAACGTGTTAAAGTTATTATAATTCCTCTCTTCAGAATTTTCAAGACCTTTCCTGATTTCTTCCAGAGAAATTTTATGTACCGTTTTTCCAATATCAATCAGTACACTCTCAGCGAGCTGGCTTGCAGCATTTCCTAGAAAAGTCAATACGGAAAGCCTGTTATAATCGGTGATGTGCATGAAATCCTCTTCTTCAAGAAGCAACATAGGATCAAGTCCGCATCTTCTTGCAAGCATATAATATACACTGTCCGTTGCAAGCTGCCGGAAATCGTTCCGAATCGTCCCTTCATCCAGGTCTTCCAAATAGGTGCCTTCTGCTGCATACGATAAGCCATCCAGATAATCTTCCAGATTTTCATTGACCATCTCTTTTGCCACAGACATCAACGCATCCGCCAGATCTGCCATATCTTTTTCTTCCAGATTATAAACATCAGAAAGATGTGCAAGCACTTCTCCCCTCTGATGTTCCTGAAGCTGCCACAGGTATGGTGATCTGCCACCCTGTACCATATGGGTATCTTTTATATCGAACACATACCGGATTTTTGCTTTTGTCCCTGTTTCATCCAGCAGAGCAATTCCTTTTGCCCCTCGGTTTACCCATCTCATCATCTTCTCATTCCACAATTCCAGGGATGCACATGCGGTTGCCTGTGGACGCTGTGCATAAATGAGAAGCTGGTCAGTAAAGGAATAACGGTATAATCTGGCGGCAGTATCCAGATATTTCATCCAGTCTGCCGGGGAACTGGCTATGTCAGTGGCATACCATTCTGCCATGCCACGAATCTCCTGTACTCTTGCCATGTCTCTTCCTCCAATCTTTAATTTTTGCTTTATCCTTTATGCTTTCTTTTCGGGAATTCCAAATGAAATTTCGGTTTTCCATTTTCCAATGTCATCAGAAGATCTGCATCAAATCTGGCATCTTTCTTTTTGGAATATAACCCCTTTACATGGGTACAAGCCTTATCCAGAAGTTCTTTTGCCATTTTCTTGTCCAGTTTCTTCTCCATACCTTCTAAAAATCGGTTATCCTTCCAAAGAGCAAAATCACACTGGCGGTTCGAGCAGTAAAAATTCCTTTTCCCCTCAAAAATATCAGAACCACAGACCGGGCATTTCCCGATTAATTCTTTTGCTGTCTGAAAACGATTTCTTTCTTCCTCTGGGATTTTTCTGCAGCCATTCAGGATTTCTTTCAGCATGGCTACAATATCATCCATGAACTGTTCTCCATTAAGCTCCCCTCGTTCCATCAGTAAAAGCCTGTTCTCCCATTCGGCTGTCAGTCCTGCAGATTTTAAATTCTCCGGCATTACACGAATGAGTTCCCTGCCTTCTGCTGTTGGAATGATCTGTTTCCCCTTTCGCTGTGCATATCCGGATGCCACCAGTTTTTCAATGGTACTGGCTCTCGTTGCAGGTGTTCCAAGCCCTTTTTTCTCTGTTTTTTCATCAAATTCTTTATTACCTGCTGTTTCCATTGCTGCAAGAAGCGTATCTTCATTGAATGATTTCGGTGGAGAAGTATAATGGATACTTGTTTCTGCCTTGACATTGAAAATCTGCATACCTTTCTGGTATCCGTATGGAATTTCCAACTGTCTATCTGAATCCTCTTTCTCTGTTTTCACACAATGACTGCGAAAAGCTTTTTCCACGTCTTTAAATCCCATCTGTACCGCTGTTTTTCCTCTGGCAGTAAACTCATTTTTCTGACAGTTCACAGTAACATCTGTCTGTTCATACAGATAATCTTCCCCAACTGCCTGAATCACTTGCTGTCCAATCAGTATCATCAGATTTTTTTTATCCACTGGCAAATCCACGATTCCTTTTTCCACAGCCTCTTTTGTCGGAAGAATAGCGTGATGGTCAGATACTTTTGCATTATTTACAACTCTTTTTATGTTATGTCCTAACTGCCCATATTCTACAAAAGGCAGCATCAACGGCATTTTCCCTGCCAGTTCTTCTACTGTTCCAATCATACCTTCTGTAACAAAGCGGCTGTCTGTCCTCGGATACGTTACCAGTTTTTCTTCATATAATTCCTGTAAAAGATCAAGCGTTTTCTTTGCCGTAAATCCAAAATACCGATTTGCTTCCCTCTGCAGGCTTGTCAGATCATATAATTTAGGCGGGGATACTTTCTTCTGTTCTCTTTTTAACTCTGTAATAATTGCCTCAGAACCGTCACATAATGCTGCCAGAAGTTCTGCGTCTGCTTTATTGGTAATGTTCTCTGATACGGCAACGAGCTTTCCATCTGTCAGTTCCACTCTGTAAAAGGTTTCTTTCTGAAAATGCTCAATCCTGTCCTGCCGTTCCGTCAGCATGGCAAGAGTTGGTGTCTGTACTCTTCCAACTACCAGCTTTTTATAATACTTTGTCGTATAAGCTCTGGTAGCATTCATTCCAATCAGCCAGTCTGCCTGTGCCCTGCATACCGCCGCCATGCAAAGGTTACTGTAAAAGCCGGCATCTTTCATCTCATGGAAACCATTTCGTATTGCTTCATCTTCCATAGAGCTGATCCATAATCGTCTGACTGGTTTTCTACATCCGGACAGATCATATACTCTCTGGAAAATCAATTCTCCTTCCCGTCCTGCATCACAGCCATTTACCAGATACTCTATATCTTCCCGGTTCATCAGCTCCTTTAATACTGAAAACTGCTTCTTTTTATCTGCTGACACCTGTAATTTCCACTTTTCAGGAATGATCGGCAGGTCATCAAACTGCCATTTCGCATATCTTTCATCATATTCTTCCGGTCGTGCATATTCTGCCAGATGTCCAAGACACCAGCTCACAAGGCAGTTTTCTCCCTCCATGTACCCGTCACGTTTTTTATATGCAGACAAATTTTTCGCATAACTTTGTGCTACACTCGGTTTTTCTGCAATCACTAAAAATCTCGCCATTTTTCATCCTTTCTGAAAAGGACAGCCAGATTAGCTGTCCCTTTCCTGTATCTTATTTTTCTGTGCTAAACCTCAGAGAACAGAAATCTTAATCTTCCTGTCCATCTTCATTTTCCTGTTCTTCATTGATAAATGGTCCGTCTGTGAATTCAAGTTGTTCACTGACAAAACCATCTTCTTTTTTACGACCATATTTCAGATATACAGCCACTGCACCAATACCAAGTCCCCCTGCTAATACAATGGTACAGAGTTTCCAGATGTCCGCACCGCCTGTATTTTTCTGTGTTGTTTCTTCTGTTTCTTTTTCCACAGCAGGTGTTGTTTCTGTGGTTGTTTCCGGAATCACTACCTTCTGTTCTTCCTCTGTCTTACTGTCTTCTGTTTCATCCAGAAATTCTGCAAGGTCATTTTCATCAACCAACGACATCATATAGACATTTTCTGATGTGCTGGAACGGTCAATTACCATATAAAAAGTATTTCCCTTTTTTGTCTGGATGGTAAGGAACTGCTTTGTATCATCATTTTCCTTATCATCGACCAGTTGTGCATTTCCCGGCGTAGAAAAGGCAGAGGAATCACTTTCTGCGATCACTCTGCCCGTATCCTCCGTATTTTCTTCTGTGGTTGCCTCCGATGATGTTTCTGCCACAACCTCGGTAGTTGTTTCTTCCGCAGGCGGATCAGCATTTGCATATACAGTTGCAAACGAAAATCCCGAAAGCATTGTAACTGCCATTACAATCATCATCAGTTTTTTTACTACTTTATTTTTCATGTTCTAAGCCCTCTCTTTCCAGTATCTGTACATCAGATCCTTTGTTATTTTCTTTGTTTCCGTCTTTCTTTTCTCCTGCATCTTCTATTGCAATACCACCTTCTTCATCCAGCCGAATCGTTGCCGTTCCTTTCTGAATCCCATCAAGCAGTACAAGAAGTTCCCTGCTGTCCAGCTTCAGTGAACGGAAAGATTTGATAATTTCTATGTCCTCCATCTGCTGTTTTAAATCATTCTGCTTTTTCAGATGCTTCTGCAGTTCTGCAATCTTTTCTTCTGTTTTCTGAATATCATCCAGAACTTTTTTTAACTTCATATTCATCTGCCCTGTCACCTCCTAATGCAGACGACCAAATGCCATAAAATGTTCCTGCCAGTAAGAACTTGCAATGCTTGTATACTGTACCGGCTTTCCGCAATGTATCATCATATTGTTGCCAACATAAATTCCTACATGACTCGCTCCACTTGTGTTATAGGTTCCCTGGAAGAAAATCAGATCTCCCGGTTTTGCTTCTGATGGGGATACCTGTGAACAATGAGAACGAAGTTCATCGGCAGTACACCTTCCTATATTCCATCCATTTCCACAATTATTGATTACCCAGCTTACAAATCCAGAACAGTCAAAACCGCTTGAGGAATAACCACCCCATACATAAGGCACTCCCAGATATTTCTCTGCTTCCCGTATCATTTTTGCGAATTGCGGGTCAGATAACGCTTCACCAGGAATCGTATAGCCAAAACCACTACTTCCTGTCGGAATGGAATTCAGGTCAAACAGGTAATCCCTGTTTCCATAATATCTGTTATACGCATCGTATCTTTCCTGTTCCTCTTCTGTCATACGGCTTCTTAACACCGTATCCAGATTATGATTAGTCATAGTAACATCCAGACGGTTCACTTCTTTTGTTGTTGTCACTTCTACTTCCTGACTTCCGTTGCTGTCAGCTATGTAAGCCTCCCATGTCTGATGTCCATGGGCAGATGCCGCTGCATGATTATCATAATAAACATCAAACTGCACACCATATCTTGCGAAAGCTCCGGTATCTTCTACCACATATTCCACGCCATTCATCACTACATGAGTGCCGATCGGAACAAAAGGATTTGTCGCATCTACGGCAATCGTGTGGTTTGCGGTAGGCATTGCTCCACTTGCGGTCGGTCCTCCACTCCACTGACCACAGCAGATGGAACAGTTGCAATATCCACTGGTAACAACCTGTCCCAGTGATTCTCCTACCCGGACAGTCTTTGTTTCTGTTACGGTTTCTCTGGTAGACTGTGTATTGATTCCATATTGCTGCTGAAAGATTTCTTTTATCTCGTCTGCGACTTCTGCATAAGTAAAACCACCATATTTCACTGTCAGATAAGAAATAAGCTGATATGGATTGTGTCCGATCTCATCAATCTGATAACGATATTCATCATAATCCGGATGCCTGGATTCTATTTGATTGATCTGTGTGTTCAATGCTTCCTCCAGAGCTTTATACGCATTTTCTGCAGCATAAATATCTTCATCCGTACTGGAATAGCTGGTTGAAATGATCGCAGAAGAACCACCCTGCAAAACTGCACTGCAACTTGAAAAACTGGCTGCTATCAGAACAAAAATCAGTCCAAAAAGAGCTACTGTAGCAAAGATTCCTTTGTTTTGTGCCGCCACCATTTTGACTGCATCTTTTGTTTTTTCTGTAAATCTTTGTGCCGATGTGATTGCCGCATCTTTGGCTTTTTTACTTTCTTTTGCCGCCCGGTACTGCTTTTGGTATCGTTTTTTCTGTAGTAATTTTTGAAGTGCTGATTTTTTCTTCTGGTCAGCTTCTCTCTTCACTGCATTTTTTGCCTGATTTCCGTAAGCAGCATCAAACATCAGCCTGCTATTTTCTGCTTCATCCAGCATATTTTCTGTCAGACGGGCAGATTGTTTCCTGCTTTCCCTCAATCGCTGCCGGACATAAATGGACTTTCTTGCAAGACTTTCCCCCGCAAGTTCCATCCTGTGTGCCCCTTCCACAGCAGCGTTATCATCTTCTGCTTCATGGGCTTTCCAGTGTCCCACAGTAAGAGCAGCATTTTTCACTGCCGAAGCTGATTTGCGGATTCCGGTTCCTGCTCCACGTACCATGCCATCCCCTTCATCTCCAAAAGAAAGCCGGGACTGTTTTTTCTGTTTTTTCTGTTCTTTCAGTATCCGTTCCCGCTTTACCTTACCTTTGATCTCATCCTGAAATCCTTCCAGTGATTCTTCTGTCACCTGAGATGTTTCACGATAACGGATATTTTCTTTTTCCGCAGTTTTTTGTTGTCTGGAAGCCTCCTTTTCCTTCCGTTTTTCTCTTTCTGCGTAATCTCTGACCATTTTTCTCTGTCTAAGTTTTCTGCTGTCCACTGCGGTTTCCAGAGCAGCACGTTCACTTCTTGGCTGTCCCCGGATACTTTCTGTACGAAATACGGCATGTTTATCTGGCCCGGAATCTTCCGTTAAAAACATATTTTCCTTCGCATCCTCATTCCCCAGATCTTGTTCCATTTTCACTTTTTGTTCTTCATCTATACTGTATCTGGTTATATCAGAGGGTTTCTTTCTGGTCGGTATATCTTTGTTTTCCGTTATTCGCTCCCGTCGATTTTTTCCGAAATCTTCTTCTTTTTTCGGATTTCTGGAAACTTCTATATCCTCATCACGACTGGTGATCCGTTTTTCTTCCTTGTTATGCAGGTTTTCTTCCCTAAGACCATCCCTGCTCATCTTATGGACGGTTTTATCTCTGGCTTTATATTCATGCTCCTGCAATTTCACCATCCCCTTTGTTGCGGTTTTTCTTTAATTCGCTTTGTCTTTGTACACTTCCCATTTATGTGAGATTTCATCTACATTAGAAAGAATCGAAGTCAAAAGCATATCCAGCATCCTTTCACTCAGCCCTTCCTTTTCTCTCAGATAAAAAAGCACCTGCTGTAAGTCAATCATTTCTGACAGAAAAAGCATATCATCCAACATTTCACCAAATACTTCTTCACCGTTGCTGTCCTTTCCTGCCTCTAAAAGCTGCTTAACCTTTTCATCGGCCTGCAGTTTTTTCATCATTTCTACACAAGCCTCTTCTGTGCATCCTTCACATGGATTTGCCATACAATTATTTTCCATTCTGTAATCCTCCGTTTTCTCTGTTTTGTGCTATCTTTTTTACAACTACTCTTCATCTCTTTCCCCGATTCCAAGACGCTTCCGCTTTTCTACTTCATCTGGTTTGGAAGTCATGAGTGCATACAGCATCAGTGAATTATCGAATTTATCCTTGAATGGAATAATCGTACTTCCATAAAAAACAAGTCCCTCACCTTCTCCACTGTTGGTAACATAAGAAAGCTGATGTGGAGAAATGTTCAACTGTTTCGCAAGAATCTGTCTGTCCCCGGAAGCCTGATTCAGCATCAGGATAAAATCAGAGTTTTCAAAGATATTTTCAATTTCCCTTGATGCAAGCAAATCCTTGACATTCTGTGTAATACCTGTCGGGATACCACCCCACTTACGGAATCGCTTCCAAATTTCCACACTGTATGCTGCTGTCTGTTCTTCTTTCAGCAGCAAATGAAACTCATCAATATAATATCGGGTACTCTTATTTGCAGAGCGATTGATTGTTACTCTATTCCAGACCTGATCCTGTACAATGAGCATCCCCAGTTTTTTCAACTGTTTCCCAAGGTCTTTAATGTCAAAGCAGACCATACGGTTATTCAGTTCCACGTTTGTTCTGTGATTAAATACTTTCAGAGAACCATTAACATAAATTTCAAGGGAAGTAGCAAGCCGCTGTGCTTCCTGCTCTTTCTGCTCCCGGAGAAGATTGTATAAATCTTCCAGTATTGGCATATTCTCTGGCACTGGGTCAGAAAGATAATCCTGATAAACCAGACGCACACAGCGGTCAATGATAGTCATTTCCACTGGTTCCAGACCATTTTTACCTCCCACGATCAACTCGCATAAAGACAGGATAAAATCTGACTTTAGAGATAACGGGTCATCATCATCTGCATAATCAAGGTTAATGTCCATCGGATTAATATAATCATGACTGGTTGGCGAAATCCTGATAACCTGTCCATGAAATGCCCGAACAAGTGGGTAATATTCCCCTTCTGGATCGCAGACGATAATATCATCTCTTGTCACAATAAAAGCATTGGCAATTTCACGTTTTGCAGCAAAGGATTTACCAGAACCCGGTGTACCAAGTATCAGACCATTCGGGTTCTTTAACTTCTTTCGGTCTGCCATGATCAGATTATTGGAAAGGGCATTTAATCCATAATAAATAGATTCCCCACCCATAAATAATTCCTGTGTGGTAAACGGGACAAAAATTGCTGTGGATGTTGTAGTCAGTGCCCTTTTGATCGGAACCAGATTCATCCCAAGAGGCAGACAGCTCATCAGTCCCGGCTCCTGCTGATAGTCCAGACGTTTCAACGCACAATTATATTTCTGTGCAATTCCTGCAGTCTGAAATACCACATTTTCAAGTTCCTGCTTCGTCTGTGCAGTATTTAAAAACAATACCGTCACAAGGAACATTCTCTCATTTCTGGACTGTAAATCTTCCAGAAGCCTTTTTGCTTCCCCACCGTATGTATTTAAGTCTGATGGGATAATGTCCATGTCATATCCGGAACGTACCGCTTTTTTGTAGGGTAGGAAAGTGACGCCTTACCATGTCACCATGGCAGGTTTCCACAGTCCCCCCTCCGAACAGTGCTTGCACCTCTCGATGCACACTGCTCTCCATTATTGTTTGACTTCAAAATTCTGATTGTGGATTTTTTTATGACATTCCCAACAAACTACCATGGTTTTTCTTCTTTTCGATAACATCATTATTTCCCAAGGTTCTTTGCCTTTTAGGTTACGAATCTTATTTACATGATGGATTTCATATTGATTGCTGGTCGTGCTTCCACAAAGTTCACAACATTTAGCTTTTAATCGACTTTCAAAAGTACTACGTGTATTCTTGTGAATCTGTACCATACTCGTTCTTGTATCCGTGGCATTTTTCCCCTTTTTACAATCAGAATATTTGGATAGGTACAAATAACTCGTACCTTTCTTGGTTTCATAAGCAATACACCATTTTCCTTTATGGTCACTAAATTTTTCCTTGATTTTGCCTATAGAGCAACGATGCTTTCCTGCAAGAGTTTTAAGGCAGCTATATTCCATAAGATAGCTGAAATAATTCAGCATATAGAAGTTGCTTGCCATGTAGTAATAATTGCAAATCCCTCTAAGTTCAGCATTGTAGCCTGAAACAATTTCAAGGTCTGTGAGTCGTAACATATCATTTCTGCATACCGGTTCAAGTTCGCCATTGTCACATTGCTTAACAATTCCGTTTTTGAACATAAAACCGTTAATTTTCTCTTTTAGCGGAATAGCAAGTTCAACACCGTTAGACATAGTTCTTTGCGTTGCACCTCTTCCATTGGGTTTTACTGTATTAGAACGTCTTACTCTAATGTTATATCCAAGAAATTTCGCATACGTGTTGCTATGCGTAATAAGTGTTTTTTCTTCACTTAATTCCATCTTGAGAGTGTTAGATATAAAATCTGATAACTGCTGTTTGATTCTTACACAATCAACTTTGCTCCCATTTACACCTATAATGAAATCATCTGCATAACGGACATATTTTAACTTTTTATCCGTCTGAGATTTGCAAGGTGTTTTGAGTAGTGTTGCCCGTTGGCTTTTGTATACTTTCAGCAGTTCTGCTTTCTCCACTTCATCATCTGCATTTTCTGCCTTTTTAATTTTCTTTCTAGTCACCGCCATAGCGTTCTGTGCTTTACGGTAATCGGCAGTAAACTTTTCTGTGGCAGGTTCATTGAATTCTTTGCTGAGGTTTTCAACAAATTTATCCAATTCATGCAGATAGATGTTCGCTAGGATTGGAGAAATGATTCCACCCTGAGCGCATCCACTGTATGTGTTATTGTAGACAAAATCATCCACAAAGCCTGCTTTCAGAAACTTGTAAATAAGCTTAGTAAATCTTGCATCTTTTATTTTTTTGTTGATGCACGATACCAGAACATTGTGATTGATGTTATCAAAACATCCTTTTATGTCCCCCTCTATAAACCATCTTGCACCTCTGAATTCGTATTTCACGCTCTGAAGTGCCGTGTGGCAGCTTCTATTAGGGCGAAATCCATGTGACGTATCCATAAATATAGGCTCATAGATAGCTTCCAGAATAATTCTTACAGCTTCCTGTACAAGTTTGTCAGTGAATGACGGAATTCCCAATGGTCGCATTTTTCCATTTGGCTTTTTAATGTATACTCTTCGAAAAGGCTTCGGTTGATAGCTTTCATCTTCGAGACACTTAATAATTCTCTCAATTTTAGCTTCCGAAAATCCATCTGCCGTATCATCATCTACGCCTTTAGTTGATGCACCATTATTGGAATACAGATTTTGATATGCTACAAAATAAATGTCCGGACGAAGAAGGTATCTATAGATTCTTGTAAACACTTCGTCCTTGTTTTCCTCAGAATTTTTCTTGATTCTTTCCAAAATTTCCATTGTTGGTTTCATTCGAGGTTTTCCTCCCTAATCAACTTTAATATTTGGTACACAATAACTGCTTCCCTTCGCCATGTAGACGGTTTTCCCGTATCTGTTTTTACAGCCTTCCCTGTCAATTCAGGGTCCTCAGACTACTATGGAAGCTCCGTTACCATATGGGATATTCAGTGTCATCTCTCTTGCCTAACAGCTTGAGATTTATCGCCAAAAGGCATTACACATAGTCCTAATGGTAGACATTCCCACGTAGGTAATCCCCAGTTTGCGTGAATAATTGGATGTAGATTGTCGGTTGCGCTTTCGTTTCGTTACTATTGGTTCTCCAACGTGTCGTATGAATTGGAATAATTGTTTATGCGAACAAAATACATAAACACAACATACCAAGGGCTTCGGATGCATTGCCCCTGCGTCATCGAAAGACGGACTTGAAACTCACATTCAACATTCCTTAGTTTCAACCTTATATCTACTTCGCCTTGCAGGTCAGTCGTGCCAAAGCATCTTTAGGCAACTCCCCGCTTCTCCGCCATGCTATAGTCCCGTATCAGCTTTTGCCTTTCGGTAAGACGGATGGCTAACTGCATTATTCTACAGTGTAGTTCCAACTACTTTTATTCACGCCCTGCTGGGCGCGCCTGCTCCTCAATTTTCATCCTGTTAATATCTGTTACCTTACTCTTTACCAGTTTAATCGCCTTCATCTGGTCGATAGATTGGATATGGAGATTGACCATCAGGTTACAGTCCATTTCCAGAAATTCCGCAAGCATCTTGTCAGTAAGCTCCGGTGCAAGAATCTGCAAATAAGAAACAGCCCCTATCGTACCACCCATCTGAAAATCCCTGCCATTTTTAAACACAAAACTGGTCGGAGCAACATAATCTTTGGTACTCAGTCCTGTCCGAAGCACATCATCATAAGAAAAATGGAACGGAACCTTACTGTCCTGATTAAAGGTTTCATACATGATCTGAAGTCTTTCTTCTCCATTTAGTGGATAAGCCGAAACTCCAAGAATCTTAAAGTTATTGAGAATATCCGATTCAATCCTCTCCAGCTTCGGTTTTGCTTCCCGGATGCTGTCCGCTTCAATGCCAAATGTAATATATTTGGTACGGAGCAATCCATTATTTCCTTTGGAAAGCTGATTCTTTAACATCTGTGCAAATTCCATACGCAGTTCATCAAATTCATCATCCTGTGGCTTGATAAGGATAACTTTTTCAAATTCCGCCATGTTACTGTGCTGATTGATAAAAGACAACTGAAAATGAATAGTGCTGTCAAAGTAATTTAAAAAATCACACCAGTTTTCAAAGATTGCATTCTTATCCTCATTCTGTGCCAACTGATAGTTGATGTCATAAAACCGGATCGTTTTTGAATAAAACTTATCCTGCACCCGGCAGATCCCATCCTTTGCCATCTCATGATATGGAATAGACTGCTGTGCTGAAATCTGTTTTTCCTTTGCTGTATCTGCTTTCACTGCTGTCTTATTTGTCCCTGTCTTTACAGGTTTCCTGTTTCCTGCCGCTTTTTGCCCGGATGTGGAAGCCTGTTTACTTTTTCTCTTTTTTGCGTCTTTTTTTGCCTGACGCATGGCTTCTTTTTCTGCTTTTTCAGCAAGTTTTGCTTCTCTTTTTTCACTTTTCTTATCTGCCCTTTCCTGCTCTTTACGCAGCTTTGCTTCATATTTCTGTGCCTGTTTTAATGCTTTCTTTTCCCTTCTGGTTATCTTCCTTTTGGGTCTGCGGACACCTCTTTGTCTTTCCAGTGCTTCATAACCAGTTACCATCGGTTCTTTGCGTAACTTTCCGCTCACTGGATTTTCTCCATCTGGCAGTGGTTCTGAAACTTCCTGCCCATCTTCCTTATCCAGCCAGTAATCATCCGGATATAAACTGTCCTCCAACTGTTCTGGCAACGCTTTCTTATTTTTTCTTTTTAACACGTTCCCTTCCTCCTTTCTTTCTGACTATCCTCTGTTTTTTCTCATACATATTTTCTACCTGATACTTCCTTACAGATGGCCGGATAAACCGGACCACAATTATATTCTTCAGAACTTTTTCTAACGGAAGCCCATCCTTCTCATACATGGCAAATACAAATGCCGGAAGCATCAGAAGACACATTCCGGTTGCAGCATTACTGGAACCGATCACTCCTCTGGTCAAAAAATAAAACGGTACTCCCACTGCTGCCGCAAGTCCAAAACAGATAAGCTGTCTTTTGGTAAGATTTAAAATAATCTTGTTTTTTACTTTGGTCAGATCTTTTGGTACAGATACAAAAGCCATCATTTTCCCCCTTCCTGCTAATGGGCATTAAACACACTTTTTGCAAAATTACCTGTTTTCATCAGACTGAAACACAGAATCACTGTATATGCCATCACACCAAACAATGCGGAATGTACGTTATCTGACATCTGGATATTTGCCACAAGGACTGCGTAGATTCCCACACAAACCATCATGAAAAATCCCTGAAATGCCAGTGCAAATAATCCCCGCAGATAGTTGTTTCCAATCTGTCCCCATTCCCTGTTTGACATCGTTGCAAATGGTATTGCACCGACCGAGGAATACAGATAAATCTCAATCATTCGTCCATACAAAATAACTGTGATCAATACAGATATAATCTTCATACACAGGCTCACCAGCATCGTTTCCAGTGCCAGTATGACAAGTTCACCGATTTCCATAGATTCCATAGCTGTTTCCATCGTACTGATCATCGTATCTATATTGATCGCTGTATCAGAACTGATGACACCTGCCGCCCGGCTTACCACCGTCTGTCCGACATCAAATACCGCCATAGTAATTGTGAACGTGTGGCTGACAATCCAGACTGCCACCCACATCTTGAAAAAATATTTAAAGAACATCCATGTGTCCAAATCATGCATGTTATTTTTTTCTGTGAGCATGGAAATCAATTCATAACAAAGTACAAAAGTGATAATCATACCGGCAATCGGAACAATTACCGAATCGGAAAGATTCTGTATCATGCTGAAAATGTTCCCATTCCAGCCCTGCGGTGTCTGCCCAACCTGAGCAGCAATCTCACCTGTCTTTTCATTGACATCGGTATACATTGTTGTCAGGTTGGAACTTACCATGCCTGTCAGAAGATCCCTCATCCATGTTTCAATCGCCTCAAATATACGATCCATGAGTTATCTCCTCTCTTTTTGCACTTAACCGAACAATCCGGATAACAGTGGTACCAACTGTGTTCCGATCAGTGCCACACCACCACCAGCCATAAGCTGCTTGATTCCCTGTGACTTAGCCCCAGATAGCGATAGGTAATCCTTTGAAGTTATCTCCGGATTTTCCCCCGCTCCACACCGTGCATGCGACTTTCACCGCACACGGCGCTCCATCGAATTCAGCCGTCCAGGGCTTTTAAACACAACTTACACACTTCGTTACAGCATTAAATTCAAAGAATAATAGGTGGCATTTCTGCCATAGTACGAAGTTTGTTAAGCTTTTCTATTTGTTTATTGTCAAGATTTAAGGATTTCAGGTACTTCTCAATCGTAGGTTCTGAAGAAGCATGGATAAGGATATGAACCGCTTTGCTGACAAGAATAAGATTTTCGTATTCATCCGAACCGCCATTGCTAACAGGCACTTTATGGTGGCAATGAATATCGTGGGAATTCATCGGAATTCCTGTCACTGCACATTTACCATACTGTGCCGCATACAAAGAAATACGGTTATCCGCATATTCAATGGTTCTGCCCTTTACAGGATTTCTCATCAGCCATAACATTGTCGCTGTGTCGATTGCAAGATTCTTATGAATCTGTTCCCGACCTTTGACCGTATATTTATTGATGGATTTCCTTTTATGCTGGGCATTCTTTGACTGGACATATCCCAGTGGAACCACCGGACGTCCATGAAGGAACCTCATCTGTCTGCTTGCTCCATATTTTTCTTTAATGAACCCATTTCTGAGCTGTCCCTTTTTGGATAAGTCGCCTTTCAGTCTGTTTCTGAGCTGTTTGTTGATACTGAAGGCAAGTCTGCTGAAGTCATGAGATACTTCTGTAGAAATACAATAGTATTCATGAAGTCCGGCAACTACAGAGTTATATTTCTGAAGCTGCATGAACTGAGCATTATCATCTGACGAATGAGCCAGTTTCTTTACTTCTTCCGAGACTTTTTCATGAGCCTTTTTGTATGCTTTATCGCTCATATGAGACCGAACCACATATTTCTTACCCTTTTTACGAACTTTCAGCTTGAACCCGAGAAAATCAGAATACTGTCTTTTGAGATTTACTACTTTGGATTTGTCAGGGCTGATTTCCAGCCCCAGCCTGTCCTTTATCCATAACTCTGTTGCCTTGTATGCTCTGACAGCATCCTCATGTGTTGCGCAGAAAATTTTAAAATCATCTGCGTACCGAACTGCATGCATCTCTTTTAGTCTGCTCCGGCGCAGAGCCCTGTAGGCGTGGCTCTTAATCTCTGTTCCCTGCGCATTGCTCCTTGTTTTGAATTTTGTCTTTGTTGGCATCTGCTCCCACTGGGAAGCAATCCACCAATCCAGTTCATTCAATACGATGTTTGCAAGCAATGGCGACAAAATACCGCCTTGCGGGGTACCCCGTGTGGGATATATTTTCTCTCCATTTGGCAGAACAACAGGTGCTTTCAGCATCTCTTTTATAATGCATAACAGCTTTTTGTCCCGGATTCCCAATGCCCATATCTGACGAATCAGCTTTGTATGGCTGATATTATCAAAGAAGCCTTTAATATCGAGGTCAACCACATGGTACAGATGCTGTACCTGTATCAGTCTCATGCATTGCGCAATAGCAGTCTCAGCGGAACGGTTCGGGCGGAACCCGTTGGAGTTCTCACTGAATTTTGCTTCACATATCGGCTCCATGACCTGCAAAATACATTGCTGTACGATCCGATCTACGATAGTTGGAATTCCCAGAGGTCTGGTCTTTCCATTGGGCTTTGGTATCTCCACTCGCCTTACGGGTCGTGGATGGTAATTACTGAATTGTTTCCGTATGAGACGGACGTATTCTTCCTCGCTTAACTTTGCAAGGTCGGCTATCGTCCTTTTATCCACTCCCGAAGTATCACTTCCTGTATTCTTCTTTATCGTTCTGTATGCAAGCTTGATATTTTCTTCACTCCCGATGATTTCCATCAGATGGTTGAAGGTTTTATCTTTCTTACTTTCTGCATACAGCCTGTCAAAAGTACCTTCCATGTCGTAATACTCTGAGTTGCGGATTTTTCTCTGTTTACTTTTCCTTTCTTGCTGCCCCGAAGTCAACACAGGCATCCTCTCCCTTCGGTTTGGATTTTCTTTGTCATACTCGAAGCTGTGTTTGTTGTGTTTTCATTTTCATTGCTGAATTCGACTTGTGGCTATCCCTCCACCGCTTACTTATTCACGGCTTCACAGGTACTGTGCCACTACTCTCACTGGAATAAAGAATGGTTATTGCCCTCTCACGAAGGTATTCCCATCCACCACATCACTGGCTTGCAACCGCCTCCGTGTTCCCAGCTTTCCACGTTCCGATATTCCTATCATTGGATATCTTTAGGTTCTTCCTCTAAGCCTGTATCTGGTCATGCATAACCGCACCGCCTGTAACGATGCATGGACTTTCATAACAACCAATTTTACTCGCCCACAGATACCACCATGAAAGGTGTACTGCCTTTCGACAGCATCAACGTTTAGACTCGTACATTCAGAATTTCGTCAGTATTTTCATACATTCTCACCATGGATATCCGACCCCCGGCATATAGGCAACACCATCCACCTCTGGACAGCTTTCGTGTCTGGTCTGAAAACCAGTCTTACGGTTGCTCTCTGCCGACTTCACCGAGCTCTATAAACTTTTGGAGAGAGCCGTTGCATGCTCCCCGCCATTCGGAGTATTAGGGTGGCGCTTCGGGACGTTACCCCCTCATTTCACCCATCGGAATATCAGTTCTCCAAAGTTTCGGGCTACAATTGCCCTTCGACTTTGTGCGCAAGCTTTTCACTTACGAACGTGTCGCACGATTGTCGTTGCCGTATCCTTCCAGAAGATTAATAACTCCCCATACTGCAAGACCTGCTCCGATTGCTACTACAAGTGTCTGTAAAATATTGATTGCTGAATTAAAAAACGACATATGTTTTATCTCCTCTCAAGTTTTTTGCTCATAAATTCCTGCTGTATTCTAACCGGCTCTGCCCTGATGGGCGGTCGTTCATACCTGTGCATCCTCTCACCTCCCAAAAGGGCAAAGAAAAAGAGCTATGTAGTTGGATTTTCTACATGCTCCGCTTCCTTGTTTTCATTATTTTCCTGTTCCATAAGACTGTCCCCTGAGAACACATACAGGTCAAACTCCTCTGACCTTGTAAGTTTTACTTCCATTCTGTGTCTCATGTACGCTTCCACATCAAATTCATTGCGTTTATCGTAATCAGACAGTTCCTTATAGCGTTTATGTTTTGTAATATCATACTTGTCACTGAAAAACGGACGGACACCTCTTAGCTGGAGGATACACTTATTTCCATCCATCACCGCAAGTTCATCCCTGCTCATCAGTTCTTTTCCGGTTTTCTGATAGTTCATCCCGTAAGAACGGCTCTGCCCTCTCGTATCCGAAGTATTATATAAATCAATGGTTTCCTTACCAAGTGTTTCTGAAATCTCTTTTAAGGTGGAACTTTCTTTTCCTCCAAGGAACAGCATTGTGTCACAATTCCCTAAAATGGTTTCTGCAGCATCTTTATAAATAGTCTTTAACTGTGACTGCGACTGGAGTATAATAGAAGCAGATATTTCTCTGCTTCGTATGGTTGCGATCAGCTTGTCGAACTTCGGAATTTGTCCGATATTTGCGAACTCGTCACAGAGGATTCTTACATGATACGGCAGTCTGCCATGGTGTACATCATCTGCCCTGTCGCATAATAAATTGAATAACTGACTGTACATCATTGCTACCACAAAGTTAAAGGTATCATCTGTATCCGAGATAATAACAAACAATGCAGACCTCTGATCTCCCATCATATCCAGTTCCATTTCATCGTAACTCATGATCTCACGAAGTTCCGCAATATCAAATGGTGCAAGTCTGGCACCACAGGAAATCAAAATCGATTTTGCCGTTTTGCCGGCGGCTAATTTATATTTTTTATACTGACGTACAGCAAAGTGTTCCGGCTCTGTTTTTTCCAGTTCCTCAAACAGCATATCCACTGCATTTTTAAAGGTTTCGTCATCTTCCCTTGTTTCACTGGCATTGATAAATTCAAGCAGTGTCGCAAAGTTCTGTTCTTCCTCCGGTGCTTCATACCAGATATAACCAATCAAAGCACAGTATAAAAGGCGTTCCGCTTTACTCCAGAAATCTTCACTGGACTTCTCGCCTTCCCCTTTTGTATTTACCATAATCGTATTCACCAATTTTAAAATATCCTTTTCTGACCGGATGTAATGGAAAGGATTGTAGTGCATACTCTTTGAAAAGTTGATGGTATTCAGTACTTTTATCTTATATCCATTCCTTACTAACATCATGCCGCACTCAATAATAATCGATAGCGATAGGTAAGGCTTTGAAGTAATCTCCACCTTTTCCCCCGCTCTACACCGTACATGATGCTTTCGCATCATACGGCGTGCCATCATACTCAAGTAAATTTATAAGTTATCTTTTCTTAATTGGTAGTAATCCATAATTTTCACGCAATCGGTTGAATCTCCTTCTTTGCTTATCGTCCATATTGAATTTCTTCATTATTTTGATAGTTTCTGAAATATCCTCTGTCATAACAGCTCGCCATATTTCCTCTGAAATAAATGCGATATTGGTATGCTTATCTGTACCACCTTCACCTACTGGAATTTTCCTTATACATTTCATTTGATGTACATTCAGCCTATTTCCCATGACATAGCAATTCCCCTGTTGCACGAGGTATGCAGAAATACTATTATCATTAAATTCAATGCTTTCATTAGGATTCCTATACTTCATCACATTTCGTAATTCCTGTGTTTTTACACATTGGACAGATTTATGAATCTTTTCTCTTCCTTTTGCTGTATAGCTGGTAATATCTTGTGAGAAATTTATAGGATGTTTGTGATGGACTCCTGTAAGTGGCAGTAGTGGCATTTTGCCTACTGTTATAATTTTGGTTTCTTTCTTGATTCCTACAGTTTTCTGTTGAAATTCATAGGGCGTTTCCGCAAACGGAATTGTACTTCCAATACATGATAATCTGGTTCTAAAGGTTGGTAAGAGAGCGTAATTAACATCCGTTAGATTGTTATATATGTTGGTAGCAATACAGTAATAATTCTGTATCCCTATCACTGCCATGTTATAGGCATTGATTCTACCAACAGTTGTGTGTTTCCTTATATTAATCACTTTTGCCTTTAATTCAGCAGTAACCTTTTTGATGGCTTTATCGCTCATATCAGTTTTAGCAATGTATCCATATCTGGTCTTGCCTTTTGGCAGGACTTTAATTTTGAATCCAAGAAAATCAGAAGAGTTCTTTCGGAGATTAACAACTTTGGACTTCTCCGGACTAATGTCGAGTTTTAATCTTGACTTTAAAAAGTCTATTGTCGCATGATAATATCTTTGTGCATCCGTATAATTTCTGCACATAATTTTAAAATCATCAGCGTAACGCACTACATACCCATCTTTTAGATTTGTATATTTTCGTGCATAACTCAACCAGCCCTTACTTCCTTTCATGTTGCCTTTCTTCACTCCATTTGGTGTAAAAGTCTCCCACTGGCTACTTACCCACCAATCAAGTTCATTCAGCACAATGAGCGAAAGTAGCGGACTAATCAGCCCACCTTGCGGTGTACCCTTGTCCGGTATTCCTTCTCCTTCAATTTCTGATTTTAATATTTTGCTAATGATACATAGCAATCGTTTATCTCGTATACCTAATGTCCATATCTGTTTTAGCAGCTTCCCGTGGTTTACATTATCAAAGAAGCCCTTGATGTCCACATCCACACAATAATAATGTTTATACATATTTACCATGCTTACAACTCTGCTGACCGCATGGTGGGCATCTCTATTTTGCCGGAATCCATAGGAGTGATTATGAAACTTAGGTTCACAAATCGGCTCTAACACCTGTAAGATACACTGTTGTATCAGTCTATCCCAGATACATGGAATCCCTAACGGACGCTTTTTATCGCTTCCGGGCTTAGGAATAAAGACCCTCCTGACTGATTGCGGATGATAATCTGCTAATTGTTTTCTGACAGTTTCAATTACTTCCCTGTCCGATAGACCTTTGATATCCTCGATTGTTTTACCATCTGTACCAGCGGTTTTACTTCCGCTATTGGTTTTTAGGTTTCGGTATGCCAGGCAAATATTCTGCTCTGAACCGATAATTTCTAATAACTTATAAAAGTTGTTACCATTTTTGCTCTGCTGATACAACTCATCGAATGCTTTCTGCATATCGTAATATTCGTTGTACCGGAGCTTAGCTTTCTTTTGTATGGTCTGTAACCTCCTATCTGGGAGTTATTACATCTCTTAGTCTTACTCGAACCCATACCATTTGTGACTTATTTACTCTAATGTATGACTAGTGGCTATCCCTCCACCGCTTGTTATCACGGTTTCATCGGTACTATGCCACCGCTTTCACTGACATTATCTCCCTTATATCATCGCTAATCTCACGATGATTTTCCCGTTCGATACGTTTCATAGACAGTAAAATCTCCACGCTGTCAGCTTACGACGTTCCGAATGCGTTATCTGTTCATATATACCCGTAGGTTCCCATCTCTGAGCCTGCTACCACATCAATGCCTGTAACATTGCACGGATTTTCATAAAGGCAGAAGTCTTACTCACCCGCAGTAGCAACACTAGTTGTGTTACTAAGCATTTCTACTTAGTCCCGATATAGACCCGTACATTCGAGGGTTCGTCAGTGGATTATTTAACATCCACCATTCTAACCATAGGTATTTTATAGACTCCCGGCATATAGGATACACCATCCACCTCTAGACAGCTTTCGTCAACTACTATTGTTACGGTATCTCTCTGCCGACTTCACCGGGCTTCTGACATTTCAATGTTTACTCATTTCCATGCCAGCCGGAGTATTAGAGTAGCCTTTCAGGGCGTTACCCCTTCATTCGACTATTCACGCATTCAGTTCTCCAACTCGAACTAATTTCATTACAATAAACAATGATTCAGTTGAGATGTGCCAGTCCTTTTCAGACTGGAACGTCTCGCACTTCCCTTGGGATCGGTCACGACATAACTGATGTATTTTCCCATCTGCATCAGATTCGGCTTTACATAGAATCTCGTCTTACCGGAACCGGAGCCACCGATTACAATCACGTTCTTGTTCCTTGCAAATTTCGGCAGCTTTGGTCTGCTGTTCATGGTCAGCCTTTCCGTCATAGTAAGAAGAATATTGTTTTCAAATATTGGATCAATGAAGGGTGCAATGTCTTTTGCAGTTCCCCATCTTGCCGAACCATACTCTTCTCCCTGTCGGAACTTTTTGGCATTTTTCATCTTCATCATAACCAGAAGTTTTACAGCCAATGCCCCGGTAAAACCTGCCAGTAGTGGCATCTTTTCTATGCTTGGCAGAACAGAAGTAAATGCCATTTGAAAATTCAAAAGCAGCACCATCAGCCGTTCCACCGATGAATCTCCCTGACAATACTGATACAGCCATGCTTCTTTATCTACCAGATAAAAGATTATGACATAAGGAGTATTCAATGCCAGTATCCGCAGGGAATTTCTTTTCAGATACTCCCCTAAATCTAAGATTTTTTCTCTCAGCCAGTCAGCTCCCCATTGAAAGCCTTGCATAAGCAGTGGCGGGATTCTCTCCAGATACCCCTTGCATACTTTACGCATCTTCTGAAATCGGTTCATAGTGTCGGCTCCTTTTCTTTCTGCTTCGTTTTCTCCCGTTCTCGGTTCTTATCCTTCGCCTGTGTGATCGCATCCTTCAGTTTTGTCCTTACAGACGGTTTCTTTGTCTTATTGAGAGATTTACCAGTGTATTCCTTAAATGCTGCGGTCATGACATCTGCATCCCTTGCTTTGAAGAAAACAAAATATCTCGGCGGCTTTGCTGTCGTATCTTTTTTCAGACTGAAATCAATACTGTACTTTTTCGCCACCCGTTCAAAAGATTTGATATTCCCATCAGTAATTTCAATATTGGAAAGCTGTACATTCTGCTGCATCAGCTTATCCATGGTTTGTTTTCCTCGATAAGATTTATCCTTCGTCTTGTCATCCTGCTGTTTTTGTACTTTACTCTGCTGCTTCTGTTTTGCTTTCTCCTGTTCCATCTGGGCAAGAGCTTTTCTCATGGCAGCTTTAAGCAACTGGGCAGTTATCTTTCCACCCCGGATACACAGGGATACCGTTTTTTCATTTACTTCATCTTGCACCGTTGTCCTCCTCTTTCTTAATCTGTTCTTTCTTTACCAGCTCTTTCAGATAAGCCTGTACTTTCTCATAACAGTCATATCCCTGGCTGATCAGGTTCTCACTGTACTCATACAGTTCCTCCACCGTTTTACCAATTTTGTTTCTTGGAACTTCACCAACTTTTTTAATGATGTACCCATGGGCACCTGTTTCATCCATACACCACAGGTAGATTGTTGCTTTTTTATTTTGCTTGGCTGTATGTACTCCACTGACTTCTACTTCAAAGCGATTTCCAAAGTTTCTGTAAATACAAAGCTCCAGGTCAATCTCCATAAGTTTATAATTTTCGCCCAGACCATCACATAATGCCTGAAGCACTTTATCCTTTTCTTTCATTTTCGTCTGCTCCTTTATGTCGAATCAATCTTCATTACCATACATATCATGCTGCACCAATGCGGAATAATAATTACTAATCGTAAGCGGTGCATTATACAAAACTGTGAGAAGATACTGCCGGATATTCACCACTTTACTGGTGTTTTCTCTTAGACATTTCATCACAAACCGGATATGTTCTGCATTTAATTTTAAAAACTGACTTTTTACCACATCAAATGGTTTCCTGTCTCTGCCAATCCAGATAAATTCCCGGTCTGAACTGATAACATCCACCACCAATGCAACAATCTCATCCAGCATTTCCCTGTCACATTCTTCTATCAGGTACTCGTACCCGATGTTATGACAGATAATTTTGTAATACGCTTCTCTTTCTATCTGTTTCCTGCGGCTTTCTTCACTCTCATCCGCAGAAAGAAAAGATAGATACTCAGTATCATTTATCTCAGTCTTATTCTTATCAGTATCATTACCCGGCACTTTGGACATATCTGTATCTGCCATTTTGATATATCCAGAAATGTCATTTTGACGTGTCTGGATATTCCCTTCTGATAAATCTACACAGATGCACCGTCGTACATAAATCCTGTCCGGTTTTCCCAAACCCTGCCGTATCCTCGTTATCAGTCCAATTCCCTTTCTGCTGTCAAGCTCCGCAAGCAGGCTTCCGACCTTTTTCAGCCCACAACCCATCATTTCCGCAATCTGTTCCTGGGAAAAATAGATATAAACCTTTCCATCTGCATC
>ENA-OZBR01000151-OZBR01000151.1-human-gut-metagenome-genome-assembly--contig:-NODE-151-length-32290-cov-5.288041_pt1 | contig 32290 bp, 17 predicted proteins | sample MGYA00243981_ERZ653524 | MGnify/ENA primary metagenome ERZ653524 (study PRJEB26926, sample SAMN06165084) | human gut metagenome | biome: ENVO:00009003; feature: ENVO:2100002; material: ENVO:00002003...
CGGTCTCGTGGGCTCGGAGATGTGTATAAGAGACAGAACATGCCGATGTCGTTGACGATAGGCGTATCGTTTTCGGGATGGCAATCGCAGTTGGGGCTGATATCCATAGCAAGCGAGATATGGAAGCTCGGGCGGCCGTCGACGACAGCCTTCGTGTACTCGGCGATCTTGCAGTTGAGCACATCGGCCGCGGCGTCATAGCCGGGCTTGATGCAGTCCTGGTTGCATGCCGCAATGCAGCGGCCGCAGCCCACGCAGCGATCGTGGTCGATAGCGGCGACGTGAACCGTGCGGGTGTTACCGTTGGCAAGCTCGCGCTCGCGGGTATCGTCGAACGAGATAGCGTTGTGCGCGCAGATCTTTTCGCAGGCACGGCAGCCAATGCAGTGCTCGGTCGCGACGTTCGGCTTGCCGGCGGCATGCTGCTCCATCTTGCCGGCACGGCTGCCGCCTCCCATACCCAGGTTCTTCATGGCACCGCCAAAGCCAGCCTGTTCATGGCCCTTAAAGTGGGTGAGGCTGATCACGATATCGGCATCCATGAGCGCCTGACCGATCTTGGCCTCGTGCACGTACTCGCCGCCCTCGACCGGGACGAGCGCCTCGTCGGTACCCTTGAGGCCGTCGGCGATGATGATCTGGCAGCCCGTGGCATACGGGGTAAAGCCGTTCTGGTAGGCGGTGTCGATGTGCTCGAGCGCGTTTTTGCGGCTACCCACATAGAGCGTGTTGCAGTCGGTGAGGAAGGGCTTGCCGCCCAGCTCCTTCACGACATCCGCGACGGCGCGGGCGTAGTTGGGGCGCAAAAAGCTCAGGTTGCCCAGCTCGCCAAAGTGAATCTTGATGGCGACGAACTTGTTCTCAAAGTCGATCTGCTCAATACCGGCGCGACGGATGAGGCGCTTGAGCTTGTCGAGCTGGCTCTCGCGAGCATGCGTGCGCAGGTTGGTGAAGTACACCTTAGCGGGTGCTGCGGGTGCAGTTGCGGTCATAGATCTATCCCCTCGGTCTATATGGCGTTACAGACATAAGAGGATGGTACCAGTTAAAGCAGAGTTAAAGTCAAGTACGGCACCTAGTCATTGGGGACGTTCTTAAATGACTACTCCTGCACCTTGAGGGCTTCGGCCAGGCTGACGCGCTTGATGGAGCGCGTGTGCAGCAGTGCCACGACCAGGTAGGTCGCAAAGCCAATGCCGACGCATGCAGCCATAGACCAAGCGGGCACGTAGATCTCGATATTGCCGTTGTAGGCGAGCAGCATCGAGCGGAAGATGGCCGTGAGCGAGCCGATAATGACCGGCAAGCTCAGCACAAGCGACGCCGCCACGCACAGTGTGATCGACCGGATGTACAGATGCGAGATCTCGCCATCGCGATAGCCAAAGACCTTCATGTAGCTAATCGACCGGGCGCTGTGGTCGATCACAGCCTTGGTCAGCAGGTACATAAACAGCAGGAAGATAAACACCGCGAGCCCGATCATCATTCCGATCATTTTGCTCATCATGCCGATGAACTGGTCGCCCACGGCACGCATGTCGTCGGGCGTGGTGTCGCCGGCAAAGTAGCGCGCATCGAAGTCGAGCTTCTCGTCGCTCACATAGCCGTTAAAGTAGGCGGCATCGTTGTCGAACAGCTCGTTAAAGTCGTCGATGCTCATATAGATATTCATGTCCGACTTTGAGCCCCAGGCACAATCCCTGCCCGCGTACTCAAGAGAATAATGCTCGCCCTCGTACTTGTCGCTGAGCGTGACCTTCTGGCCCTCGCTCCAGCCAAACTTATCGAGCAGACCGCCGCCAAAGACGACGCGCCCATCGCCAACGTTGAGGTCTTTCCAGTAGCGCGAATCGGGCGAGATGCCGTAGACGGAAATCGTCTCCTCGCCATTACCATCGCCGCGGTTGTATTGCAGCTGGTAAACGGCATATTTCTCGGCCTGCGCGATTGTACCCGCGCCGTTGTCGGTCGTATTGATCGGGTGGATATCGTCGTTGTCAGCGTCGATCTTAGAGGCCTTGTCGATCAGGTCGATAGCCTCGTCGCGGTTGCAGCCGAGGGCATCGGCAAGGTCATCGAGGCACGCATAAAGCGCATCCTTCTTGTCCTGAACCTTGGCAAGCGCGTTCTTCGCTGCGGTCAGGCTCTCGGCAGACGGAAACGCGGTCGCGGCATCGGCTGCCGTCTGCGCTGTATCGGCCGCGTCGTCAAGCTCGTCATCGGCATCCTGAGCAGCGGAAAGCAGCGCGCCGTCAACCGACTGCAAGCGCTCGAGTGCCGACCACTGCTCACGCTCCTCGGCAGTGCCCTCGAGCTCCAGCGGAGCCTTGAGCGTGTACTGGTGCTCGGCGACCAGGCTCGTCTCGAGGTTGTCCGCGTAGTGCGTCATCGTGGGCAGAATCGCCAGGCCAAAGAGCAGCAGCAGCGAGGCAAACGCAATGCCCACGAAGAGCGTGGCGAAGTTGCCCAGGTTGCGCAGGAAAATGCGCAGGCGAAAGCGCGAGACAAAACCCATGCGCTCCGGCAGCTGCAAGCCGCGCTTGGTGCCCGATTTGCCGCTCGCCTCGTGACGAAGGAACTGCAACGGCGTCTTGCCCATTTTGCGAAGCAGGCCCACCAGCGTGATGAGGATGAGCGCGGCGGCGGGAACCACGGCGCACTTCACAAAGATCCCCCAGCTCCAGTACACCTGGAAGGGCGGCAGGCTGTACGAACCGTAATAGAGGCTGCGCATGGGCTCGGTAAAGAACGCAATGCCGAGCGCGGTGCCCAGCAGCGCCGCGACCACGCCTACGATGGCGGGAAGCGCCAGGTAGTGCAGCACGATCTCGCGACGACGATAGCCGCTGGCGAGCAGCGTGCCGATGATGGCGCTTTCCTCCTCGATGGTGGCGTCGGTAAGGACCACAAAGACGAACGCCATGATCACGATGATAATGTCGAGCAGCGTCGTCCACATCATGGAGTCGCCGTCTACGTCGTCGCGCGCGTAGCCAATACCCTGATTGGAATCGGCATCGATGAGGTCATCCACGCGTGCATCGGCATCGGTGAGCGCCTCTACCATATCCTGCTCGGCGTCGATGCGGTCCGCGGCGGAGAGGTCGCGGTCGATAAAGGTAAAGGAATAGGTGTAGGCGGGTGCGCCGCCAGCGTCCTCGAGCGCGGCAAAGCCGGCGTCGGTGACCTCGGCCACGCCATAGGTGATGGTGTTCACCGTAAAGTCCGAGTTGTTGAGGAACAGCGCCTGGCTATCGGGCTGGGTCATGATGCCGCAGATGGTGTAGGTGCGACCCTCGAGCTCGACTTTATCGCCCACGGCGAGGTCGTTGTTGGTGGCGAAGACACGGTCGATTGCCACCTCACCGTCCGTCTTGGGCTCCTTGCCCTCACAGTAGGACGCGATATCGACCTTGGTGCGGTGCGCATAGGTGCGCAGCGTGCGCTTGGTGCCGTCGTCGCCGGACCCCTTTTTGATGATGGCGTCGATGGAGAAATTCTTGTAGAGCGTGACGCCGCCGACGTCACTGGCGGCATCCTCGGCAGCCTTGAGTTGATCGTCGGTAGCCTCGAAGGAGGTGGTCACGCGGCCGTCCTCAATCGTGTACGCATCGCGCATGTCGTCGATAAGGCAGCCGATGGAATGCGCCGCGAGCAAAAAGCCCGAGGTAAGGGCGATGCTTCCGCACATAAGCAAAAAGATGCCCAGGTACTTGCCGATATTGCGGCGCAGCTCGCGCGGGAGACGTTTTGCGAGAGGTGTCATGGCGCCGCCTACCAATCGAGCTCGGCAGCCGCGACGGGCGACTCATTGAGCTCGTCCTCGACGATGTGCCCGTCGCGCAGGCGCAGCACGCGATTGGCCATGCGGGCGATGGCGGCGTTGTGGGTGACGATGATAATGGTGCAGCCGTACTCGCGGTTGACGTCCTCCATGAGCTGCAGGATTTCCTTGGATGTCTTGTAATCGAGCGCGCCCGTGGGCTCGTCGCACAGCAGCAGACCCGGGTTTTTGACGAGCGCACGGCCGATGGCGCAGCGCTGCTGTTGGCCGCCCGAGACCTGGCGCGGGAACTTGTTGCGGTGCTCGTAGAGGCCCAGCGAGCGTAGCAGGTCGTCAATGTTGAGCGGCTTTTTGGACAGGTGCGCCGTGACCTCGATGTTCTCCTTGATGGTCAGATCGGGCACCAGGTTGTAGAACTGAAAGACAAAGCCCAGCTCACGGCGGCGATACTCGCCCAGATCGGTAGGCTTGAGCACCGTGAGGTCGCAGCCGTCCACCAGAATAGAGCCGGCGTCGGCATCCTCTAGGCCGCCGATCAGGTTAAGAAACGTCGACTTGCCCGAACCCGAAGGCCCCAGCATGACGCAGATCTCCCCGCGGTTGATGGACGTGTCGATGCCGTCGAGCACCGTCAGGCGCGCATCACCGTCGCCGTAGTGCTTTTTGAGATCCTTAACCTGGACATAGGCTTGCTTCGTCGCCATGCTATCCCCCATTGTTAGCCTCGTACTACTTTATGAACGTAATAGTAAACCTTGGCGAACTATTTTGGAGCGAGGGTTGGGATTTATTTCAGACTAGTCATTGGGGACGCTCTTAAATGACTAGCCGTTAGGGACACTCTTTCGCCACCCGGCAGCTGGGGACAGTCCTTGGCAACCCGGCCGGCAAGCCGGCGGTTCAGCAAAGACTGTCCCCAATGACTAGTCGTTTAAGTCTGTCCCCAATGGCCACTCTTGGTCGTCTAAGTCTGTCCCCAATGAGTAATTGGGGACGTTCTTAAATGACTAGGTGGCTAGGCGCGGGATTTGGCACGTGCGAGGGCTAGGCCCGCGGCGGCGATGGCCACGGCGAAGAGTACCGTGACGCCTAGGTCGCAGGCGATGTCGCCCAGCGCGGCAGACGTCAGGTCCGAGGCGAGCGCCTTGTTGATCGCGTCGTTCACCCAATATGTCGGCACAAAGTGCGCCACCGTCTGCACGGCCGAACCCATCAGCGACAGCGGCATCCAGGCGCCGCCCAAAAACGTCATGAGCATGCCGAGCAGGTTGCCCACACCGTTGAGCAGCTCCTCACGCGCACCCAGGCCCGAAAGCGCAAAGCCAACGGCCAGCGGCGTCAGCGCTAGGGCAAACGTTGCTGCCAGCGCCAGGCACACACGGCCCACGCCGACCTCGGCGACCGCGCCGGCAAAGCCCACGACGCCCATCATGCTCGACACAAACCAGATGCAGACGGTGAGCACGGCGGCGGCCGCAAACACGGCAAGCGAACGCTGGCGCTCGGAGATTGGGCCGGCATCCATACGACGCACGCGCTCGGGCTCGCTCATGCCCGAGAACACCAGCCCCACCGACACGATGACCGACGAGATAATCGCGTACGCGCCAAAGTTGAAATACGACTCGAGCGTGGCGGCGGCAGTCGAGTCGACCTTGACCTGCTCGATCTCGACCTCAGCACGCTCGGCGGCCGCACGCTCGGCGGCCTTGGCAACGTCGCCGTTGGAGGCAGTGGGCTCAAGCGCCGCCGCAGCGCCCGCGAGCGAGATCCAGCGCGATGCCTCGGCAGACGAAAGCGCCGCCGCCATGGTGCCGGCACCGTAGGTCACATCGAGCTTGGGCAGAGACTCCCCCGCACGGGCGGCTGCAACGAGGTCGCCCTCAAACCCCTCCGGGATAAAGAACACGCAGTCGGCGCTACCCTTGGCGCTGTTGCTCTTGGAAAGAGCGTCCGCAAGATCGTACGTATCGTCGCCGATGCCCGTGACCAGCTCAAAACGCGAACCCAGATGCTTGGTGAGCGCACGCGAAAGGTCGCTGTCGTCGCGGTCGACCACGATCACGTTGGCATCGTAGGGCTTGTACTCGGTGAGCTGCGACGAGTTCCAGCTCACCGAGGCCGCAATGAATACGCCCATGAGCGAGATGAACACCGTGTAGATGAGCAGGTAGAACGGGTGCGCCAGCGCCATGCGAAGCGCAGTCTTAAAGGTGCTCATAGCGGCTCCTTCCAAAGATCAGCGTGGCGGCGGCAACGAACAGCAGCGCCATAAGGGCCAGCGCGCCGGCGCGAACGGCGAAGGGCCCCAGGTCCTCAAAGAAATACAGGCGGTTAAACATGTCGCAGATAAGCTTGACGGGGTTGAACCAGCACTCGGCCGGGCAGGCGCGGGCAACGTCGTCGGCAAGCGCCATCGCCGGCTCGCCGTAGAGTCCGGCGAACAGGGCGCACGTGGTGGCAAAGCCCGTAAGGATGCCCGACTTGGACGCTTTGCCACCCTTAACGGGAAGCGTGCCCACAAAGAGTCCCAAGCCCGTGGCGGCAAGCGCGGAAGCGGCGCCGCCCACCAGACACAGCCCCTCGCGTCCGCCAAAGTCGACGCCCACGACCAGGCGCACGTAGCCAATCGCAATCGTCATCGAGGCGAAGGAGACCAGCCACGAGCCGACAAAAATGCCGGCCAGCGACGCCGTCTTGGAAAGACCGCCCACGCAGCGACGCGCACCAAGGCCCGACAGATTGGGCTGTAGGTCGACGACGCTCAAGGCGGCAAACTCGGCAGACATCATCGCGACCAGGCCAAAAAGCGCGTAATAGTAGATAACCGTGCCATCGGGCGTGGTGCGTGTCAGGCTTACGCGGCGGGTGCCGCCCTGGAGCGACAGGGCGCGCGCAACCGCCTCCGGGTCGGCGAGCGCCGCCGGGTTGTCCTGGGCAATCTGGGACATGAGCTCGGCATTTTGTGTATACGAGCTTGCCACCGTCTCCAGAATGCTGCGGTCGGTGAGCACCGACGACGCACGCGAGCCGTCGCAACTCGATAGCAGCGTGAGTTTGGGCGTGCCCGCGGCGTCAACCGTATAGATGCCCGCGACCTCACCGGCCTTAAGCGCACGGTTCGCATCGGCTGCGTCGTCGCACTCGTGGATCTCGAGCAGCTGATCGTCGCCTTCCTTGGCAAGCGAAGCCGCCACGTCCTTAAAGGTCGAGGCGTCCCAGGCCTCATCCGCCACGACGGCAACCGGCACCGGGTCGACCGTGCCGTCGGAGCTGAGGTTCGCAAACATAAACATGAACATCGTGGAAAGCGCGACGGGAAAGACCGCGCCCCAGACCCACGTACTCGGCCGGCGCAGCAGCGTCTTGACCGTGGTGATGATGGTGTTGAACATGGCTACCCCCTAGTCGCGCAGCTCGCGGCCGGTGATCTCGAGGAACACGTCATTGAGGGTCGGCGGCTCGCTCCACACGCGGCCGAGCGCAACGTCGGCAGCGCGCAACGTGTCGAGGATGTCGACCAGGTTGTGCGGGCTCGCTTCGCAGGTGCAGACGAGCTCGCCGCCGGACAGCTCGACCGAAAGCACGTGCTCGAGGGCGCGCAGGCGCTCGACTGTGGCGGGCTCGACGGCGCCCACCTCGACGGTCACGCGCTCGCCCATCTGAATCATGCGCTTGAGCTCGTCGTTGGTGCCCTGCGCCAGCACGCGCCCGCCGTCCATGATCATGATGCGGCTGCAGATCTGCTCAACTTCCTCCATGTAATGGCTGGTATACACCACCGTGGCACCCTCGTCGCGCAGGCGGCAGATGCCCTCCAGGATGGCGTTGCGGCTCTGCGGGTCGACCGCCACCGTGGGCTCGTCAAAAAAGATGAGCTCGGGCTTGTGCGCGATGCCGCAGGCAATGTTGAGGCGACGCGCCAGGCCGCCCGAGAGCTTGCCGGGGCGAAACTTGGTAAAGTCGCCCAGACCGACAAAGTCGATCGCCTCGTCCACCAGCGCGCGACGGCGCTTGCGGTCGCTAACGTAAAGGCTGCAGAAATAGTCGATGTTCTCGCGCACCGTGAGCTCGTCAAACACCGCCACCTGCTGCGGGACCACGCCGATACGGCGCTTGAGGTCGTATCGGGCGGGCGTCATGGGCTCGCCGAACAGCTCGATGGTGCCCTTGTCGTAGGCAAGCAGCTGCAGGATGCAGTTGATGGACGTGGTTTTGCCCGAGCCGTTGGGGCCCAGCAGACCAAAGATCTCGCCGGGGGCGATGCTCAGGTTAAAGTGGTCGAGCGCAATAAGATCGTCATAGCGCTTGACGAGGTTTTCGACGTGGACGATATCTGTCATGAGGCGGCCCTTCCGTTGATTGCGGCCCGGTACGATTGCATCATCGCAGGAGCGGGCGGCGCGCACCAGTGAGCTTTGTCACGAGTGCGAGGTTCTTGGTCGTGCAGCCTGCCGACGCTTCCGCTTTGCCGCGCGGGAGGAATGTCACGGTTGCCCCGGGCGGCGCCTCCCCCGCGCGCAGCTTCGCGTACAATACCCGTATGAACAGGCTTTTCGACAAATCGATTGTGCTGGCGTGCTGTATTGCGGCCGCTCTGGGCCTTGCTGTGGACGCTCGCCTGGTCGCGGCGTTTTGCCTTGGCGTTATTGCCACCTCGCTGGCCGAGGTCGCACAGGAGGAACGCACGCGCCGTGTAAGCGAGGCCGCGAGTTGCGCTTACATCATCGCGGCTGTCTTCGTGCCACCGTTTGTCCCGTTTGCGCCTCTCGCTCTCTATGACATCGCGCGGCGCGTGCGCCGCGAGCACGTCTGGGTCGCGATGGGCATTGGCGTCGCCTTTGTCTTTGCGCCCGTCGCGGACCTTCGCACCGACGCGCTCACCGCCCGAACGCTTCTGCTGACCGCCATCCTTTCGGTTGCCGCCACCTTATTGTCACTACGCACAGCCCAGCTGGAGCGCGAGCAAGAGCGCATGCGCCGTACCCGTGACGAGCTGCAGGAACGAGCCCTCGCGCTCGAAGCGCGCAACCGCGATCTTGCCGACCGCCAGGACTACGAAGTCGAGCTCGCGACGCTCGCCGAACGCGCCCGCATCGCGCGCGAGATCCACGATAACGTCGGACACCAGCTTACGCGTGCCTCACTGCAAGCCGAAGCCTTGCGCGTGGCCCACGCCGACGAGCCCGGCGTCGCCGCCGATTTCGCCGACGTCAAACGCACGGTTGACGAAGCGCTCCAGCTTGTGCGCACCAGCGTCCACGCGCTCAACGACAACGCCGTCGACCTTTCCGTGCAGCTCGAACGCATTGTCGAAGGCGCGCGCTCGGACGGCGGCCCGCAGATTGAGCTTGAAGTTATGGCCGAACATGCGCCCGCAAATGTCGCCAACTGCTTTGCGGCGGTCCTGCGCGAGGCGCTCTCCAACACCATACGCCACGCTTGCGCCCAGACCGTCACTGTACGATGCATGGAGCATCCGTCGTTTTACCAGCTCATCGTTACCGACGATGGCGTGGATGAGGCCCAAGCAAGCGGCCACGGCGCCGCGCAGGGCATGGGGCTCGCCTCCATGCGCGAGCGCGTCGAGGCGCTTGGCGGAACCTTCACCGCCGGCCCGCGTGCCGGCGCCGGCGGCTGGCGCGTGTTTGCCACCGTTCCCAAACAGCAAGGAGATGAGGACCGATGAGGCTCATCGTTGTCGACGACGACCGTTTGGTAGTCGATTCGCTCAAGATTATCCTGGGCGCCCAGCCGCAGATCGAGGTAGTGGGCACCGGCGCCAACGGCGACGACGCGGTCGCGCTCTACGCCGAGCACGCGCCCGACATCGCGCTGCTCGACATTCAGATGCCGGGACGTGACGGCCTATCGGCGGCACGCGAAATCCTTGAGCGCAACCCTGCAGCGCGTGTGGTGTTTCTGACGACATTTTCGGATGACGAGTACATTGTGTCGGCGCTCAAACTGGGTGCCCGCGGCTATCTAATCAAAACCGATGTCGCCGCCATCCCGCCAGCGTTGGAGCAGGTCATGGACGGCAAACGCGTGCTTGAGGGCAAGGCGATCGAGGATATCGACTTTGATGGGGCGGACGTCGAGGCCGGCACGACCCGCCGGCCAGCGGCCTTTGTCAGCCTGACCGACCGCGAGTTCGAAGTCGCCGAGCTCATCGCCCGCGGCCTCGACAACAAGGAGATCGCCGCCACCGCCTACATGGGCGAAGGCACCGTGCGAAACCACATCAGCTCAATCCTTGCCAAAATGGGCCTGCGCAACCGCACCCAAATCGCCATCGCCTATCTGCGAGGCTAGCCGCTGGCTGCCGCCAATTTGATGCCATTTCAAAACTATGCCGGTTTACTACGATGAACCGCATATCTCCGACCACGGCAAATTGCGCACTTACAAAACCGCAGGTAGAACACTTGCGATATTTGCAAAAATGCGGGTGTGGTCAGGAATCTCGGATTCATCGTAGTAAACCGGCATAGTTTTGTTCGGGCGGCCCTGCACGAGTGTCTCCGCCAGCCTCGCGGGACCAAAATGAGCCGTTTTCCTCCGTCCCCAATGGATCAGCCGAAACCGCCCGCCACGAAATCGGCCCATCTACTACGTTTGACTCGATACCCCTGACCATACCTTCGTTTTGAACAAAACCGCAGGCGTTCTACCTGCGGTTTTGTTTTTGCGCTTTTCGGCATGGTTGGGGGTAAGGGGCTAAACGTAGTAGATGGGCCGGTTTCGTGGCGCGCCCTCCTCCCCAACGCACAAAAGCGCCACCACGGAGGAGGGAGATGCCTCCGTGGCGGCTGGGGCTGGGGGTGGGGCTATGTTCTGGCTCCCCGCCGGCCGCCCGGGGCCTTTTGGCCCCGGGCGCTGTCGACGTGCCTAGCGCTTACGGATACCCCAGACCAGGGCTCCGACGCCGGCCATGGCGATGACAAATGCCATAAGCGGAGCGGCAGCCTGCTGGTCGCCTGTGGTGGGCAGGAAACCCTTGACCGTCTTGACGATGTTCGTCACGGTCTTGGGCGTGCCGGGATCGGGTGCCGGCGTAGGAGTCTCGGGCTTCTTGTACGCGTTGTTGAACACGATACCCTCGACGCTTTTGTCGCCCTTGGTATAGGTAACGCTCGCCTTGAGGTTACCCTCACCGTCGTCGACCACGTTGACGGTCGCGGTAAAGACGGACTTGTCGTAGGTCATACCGGCCTCGTCGCCCTTGACCTCGCTGACGGTGTAGACGTACGTACCAGGCTCGTCGTACTCGAACTTGTCGAAGTTGATCTTGCCGTCGGCATCGTTGGTAACCGTAGACTCGATGTCCTCGCCAACGAGCTTAAAGCTAAACTCGTCCTTCTTGAGCTCACGTCCCTCGAGCACCTTGATGGCCCCGATGGAAACCTGCGTGGGCATGGCGTGATACTTGTTGGTAAAGCCAGCCGACTCGGTGGTTCCCTCGAGCTTGTGCGTCGCGGTCAGCGTGCCGTCGCCGTTGTCGGAGACGGTGGTCACGACGGTGTAGGTCGCGCCGTCATAGGTGACGCCCTTGTGCAGGCCGAGCGCGTTGGGGCAAGCCTCGCGCAGCATGTACGTGTGCGTGCCGGGCGCCTCGTAGCGGATCGGGCTCAGCGTAACGTTACCGTCGACGTCATTGGTGCCGCTCGCGACAACCACGCCGTCCTCGAGCAGCTCAAACGTGAACTCGCCAGCTGCAAGGTCGCGTCCGGTCAGACGCTTGACCGTCTTGACCTGATCGGTCACGGAAGAATCGGTAGGTGCCACGCCGTAGGTGTTGGTGAACGTGAAGGCAGCACCGTCGTCGCCTTCGCGCTTGACGCTCAGATGCCCGGCACCGTCGTCAGACACAGTGTAGGAAACCTTGCGCGTGGCGTTGGTATCATTGGTCACGCCAGGGGCACTACCGGACTCGGTCACCGTGTAAGTAAAGGTGTGCGAGCGCGGAGCGGTGGGGGCTGCGGGCTCGGGCTCGTCGCTGGGCTCGTCGGCGTTGGCATCGGTGTCGGCCTCTTCAGCCTCTGCCTCGTCGGCCTCTGCCTCGTCGGCCTCGGCTTCGTCTGCCTCGGCCTTATCGGTCGGATCGTCCGTCACGCCCAGAGCGCGGTTGAGGTCCTCGAGCGTAAAGTGGATCTTGCCAAAGTCCACGTTGCCAGCCGCGTCGTTGGTTGCGGTCGTGCGCTCGGGCATCGGGGCACTAGCCTCGTCGGCGGTCACGGTAAAGGTGAACTTGCCCGTGATGTCAGCCGGGGTCAGGCCCTCGGCAGCTTGGAGCTTCTTAGTGCCGGTGAGCGCGGCATCGACGGCTTCGGCGCCGTAGACGTTCTCGAACAAGGGCTCGACGCCGCCGTAGTCGACCGTTGCCGTCAGGGTACCGTCACCGTTGTCGACGACGATAATCTTAAAGCCAAAGCTCCACGTTGTAGCGGAAACGCCATTCGGCAGCCCGAATAAATCTTCGTAGGCCGTGTAGTTAATGGTCCAGGCAAGCTTACCGTCCTTATCGGTACGATAAGCAAGCCCAGCAGCCTCAAGATTAGCAAGCATCTTAGTGTCGTAGTGCAGCGTATCAAAGCTCACGTGCCCGCCGATATTGGGCTTGAGGTTTTCGTATGCCACAAGCTCACCCTGATAGGCGATGCCGAACCAGAACTCGCCGTCGGCCATCGGGCGGCCGGTCAGAGTCTTGGTGGCAACGACCTGAGCGGCGGTGCCGCCAGGCGTGTTGGTCGTAGCGCTGTAGCTGTTGTGGAACGGGACCAGGGCACTCTCGACCTTGTTCTCACCGCTCTTGTGGACCGTCGTATGCGTACCCTCGGGACCGCCGGAAACGGTCGTCGTAGCAGTGAGCGTGCCGGCGGTGTCGTCGGCGATGGCGATCGTCACCGTGCGCACGGCGTCGTCGTAGGTGTAACCGGGCTGGCCGTCGTTCTTCTCGGCCACGGTGTACGTAAAGGTCTTGCCGGCGTCAGCCTGCGTAAATATAACCTCATGACCAGCCAGAATGTCGATCAGTCCGACCGTTGCCTCTGCCGCTGCGGGGGACTTGAAGCTATTAGCCCCGGGCAGCAGACCGAGCGCGCGAGCCGAAGCGTCGTCAGCAGGTGTCACGGTAAAGGTGAACTGACCCTCGGTCATGGGGCGGCCATCCAGATACTTGCTGAGCCACAGACCGCCGGCAGCGGTGTAGTTAAGCTCAGTGCGGTACGTGTTGGTAAAGCGTCCGTTTTCCTTCTTGGTGACGTTGGCGGTCAGGCTGCCATCGCCGTTCTCGGTCACGGTCACTTCGGCGGTTGCGACATGCGCGTCATACGTCATGCCGACCGTGCCGCCCGCGTTCTCGCGAATCTCGTACTTATAGGTTCCGGCGGCAGCGTAGTGAATCTTGCCGAACTTGATGGCGGCAATGCCGTCCTTCGCGTCCTTCTTGCTCACGGTTACGGTTGCGGGATCGGGCAGTGGGGCGTCTTCGGGGGCGGTGATGGTAAAGCTGAACTCGTCCCCATCCGTCCAGTCGCGGCCGCTGATGACCTTGCTCAGGTCAAAGTCGAGCTCCGCATCGAGCGGGGCCACGCTGTAGGTGTTCTTGAAAGTCGCAGCCGTGGCGTCCTTCAGGACATGCTCGGCCTTGAGGGTGCCGTCGCCGTTGTCCGTGATGGTGGTCTCGATGGTGTACTTGGCGTCACTGTAGGTGATGCCCTTGCTGGTGGTTCCGCCCTTGATCTCGCGCAGCGTGTAGGCGTGCTTGCCGGGCTTGTCGTATGCGACCTTGCCCATCGTGATCGCGCCGTCGGCAGCGTTAGTGCCGGTAGCGACAACCTTATCGCCCTCGACGAGCTCGAAGGAGAACTCGCCTTCCTTGAGCTCGCGGCCGGTCAGGACCTTGTTCGCGGTGATCTGGTCGGTGACGCTGAACTCGCCAGGATTCGGCTTGTAACTGTTGCTGAACTTCGCCTCGTCGGCGCCCTTCAGCTCATGCTTTGCCTTGAGCTCGCCCTTGCCGTTGTCGGTGACGGTGGTCTCGATGGTGTAGGTCTTGCCATCGTAGGTGATGCCGTTGCCGGCGTCGCCCGGGACCTCGCGCAGCGTGTAGGCGTGCTTGCCGGGCTCGTTGTAGATGATCTTGCTCATCGTGATCTCGCCGTCGGCGGCGTTAGTGCCGGTGGCGACGACCTTGGCGTCCTCGCCCTCGACGAGCTCGAAGGAGAACTCGCCTTCCTTGAGGTCGCGGCCGGTCAGGACCTTGGTCGCCGTGATCTGATCAGTAACACTGAAGCTCTTGGGCGTCACGTTATAGGCGTTCTCAAAGATCGCCTTCTCGACGTTCTGCAGCTTATGCTCCACGCTGAGGGTACCGTCGCCGTTGTCCTTGACGATGGTCACAATAGTGTACTCAGCGGTGCTGTAAGTAATGCCGTTTTCGGTGGCGCCGGCCTTGGTCTCGCGCAGCGTGTAGGTGTGCTCGCCAGCCGCGGTGTAGGTGACGGGGTCCATCACGATCTTGCCGTCGGCATTGTTGGTGCCGGTGGAGACCGCGCTATTGCCCTCGACGAGCTCGAAACGGAACTCGCCGGCCTTGAGGTCGCGCCCGGTCAGTGACTTGGTCGCCTTGATCAGGTCGGTGACGCTGGAGTCCTTGGAGCCAGGCCTGTAGGAGTTGGTGAACTTCGCCTCGTCGGCGCCCTTCAGCTTGTGCTCTACGCCAAGTGTGCCGTCGCCGTTGTCCTTGACGGCGGTCTCTATGGTGTAGGTCTTGCCGTCGTAAGTGATGCCGTTATTGGCGTCGCCCGGGACCTCGCGCAGCGTGTAGGTGTGCTTGCCGGCCTTGGTGTACTCAATGGTGCTCATCGTGATTTTGCCGTCGGCGGCATTCTTGCCGGTGGCGACGACCTCGGCGCCCTCGCCCTCGACGAGCTCGAAGGAGAACTCGTCGGCAGCAAGCTCGCGCCCGGTCAGGACCTTGGTCGCGGTGATCTGGTCGGTGACACGAGACTCGATAGGCGTCACGTTATAGGCATTGGTGAACGTAAATGCCGCATCGCCGTCCGGCTTGCGGGATACGCGCAGATTACCCTTGCTGTCATCGGTCACGGTGTAGGAAACCGTACGCGGAGGCTTGGCGTCGTTGGTCACGCCAGCGACCTCGCCGGACTCGGTCACGGTGTAGGTAAAGGTGTGCTCGCGCTTCTCGGGCTTCTCGCCCAGAGCCTTGTTAAGGTCGTCGAGCGTAAAGGTGATCTTGCCAAAGTCGACCTTGCCCTTGGCATCATTGGTCACGCTCGCGTTCGCGGGCATGGGTGCGCCCTCTTCACCGGTCACGGTAAAGGTGAACTTGCCGGCAATGTCAGCCGGGGTCAGGCCATTAGGAACCTGCAGATTCTTCTTGCCCACAAGCGATGCCTCGGCAGGCGCGGCAGTGTAGGTGTTCACGAACTCGTTGCCGGCATCGCCGTAGACAGCCGTCGCCGTCAGGGTACCATCGCCGTTGTCGACAACGGTTACACATGCGTCAATTGCCGACACGGTGGCGCTCACGCCCGCATGCAGCTTGCCGGTCTGCTCGGCAGCAATGTAATGAATGGTCCACGTGGGCTTATCTGCGCTGGCGTCAAACGACGCCTTGTCTTCCTCGACAAGCTTGACAAGCGACTTGGTCGTGTACGTCAGCGGACCGAACTCAACCTTGCCACTCTTGTTGGTTGCGTTCAGCAGGACCTCGTCGTGCCCCGCGTAGCTCAACGTAAACTTGAATTCACCGTCGACCATCAGGCGCCCCGTGAGCGTCTTGGTAGCCTCAAGAGTCAGCGGGGTTTCCGTCTTGGCGCTATAGGTGTTCGTGAACTTAGTCTCACCCGAGGTCTTTTCAACGTCGGCCTTAAGCTCGCCCTTGGCGTTAACCGTCACAGTCACCTTGAACGTGGCAACGTTCTTGCTGTAGGTAATGCCACCGGCGTCGCCCTTGACCTCGCGGACCTCATAGGTGTACTCGCCCGGCTCGGCATAAGTAATCTTGCCAAAGTTAATGGCTGCCTTGCCCTTGTCGAGATCGGCATTGGTCACAGTTACGGTCGCGGGGTCGGGCATCGGGGCATTGTTGTCGGACGTCGCGGAGAGCTCAAACTCAAACGCATCCGTATCCGCCCACTTGCGGCCCTCGAGCACCTTGGTCAGACCAAAGTCAGTCTTGGTATCCACCGTTGTCGGCTTGGTTGCAAGGCTAAAGATAATCTTGCCGTTGTTGCCCAGGTGCGAATGCACGTGCGTGGAAGTCGCAACGGAGGAAAGGTCGTTCCACCTGGGGTTAAGCACGTCGCGCGCGGTCTCGGTCATATTGCCGCCCACGTCGGCCTTGGTGGTATGCAACTGGTCGATATAGGCAAGTCGCGCGGTTCCCTTGTTAAAGGACCAGTAGCCGTCCTCTTTGACCAGAGCGCCGTCGTAGTTGGCGATCTCGTGCCCTTCAAACATCACAACGGCATAGTCGTTCTTCGGCTTAAGGTCTTCGCCCATCGCCACAAACTCGTCCTTGTAATAATAGACGCCGCTACCCTGCGGCTTTACCGTCGTGCGCTGGGTGCATGCCTCGTCCGTGTAGATAGGCGTGACCTTTTGGAAGTAATAGTAGCTGTTGGTATCGGAGGGCTCAAACTCGGCAACAACATCGCCCAGCTCGCCGCCCGACCACTTGTTGGCCAGGAAGTAGACCGTCTGGTTGTCGGTACCCTTGTGGGTGTCGATATACTCCTCGAGTTCCTTATCGGGCGTAAACAGGCTGTTGCGCGCGTCGTCCTTGACGCTCGAGGTGTATTTAACCTGAATAGGCTTGATGTCATTGAGCGACGTGTGCTCAAAAATCCCCTTTTCCATGTCCACGTGATAGTTGATCAACGGAATCAGCGATGCGGGAATCTTGACCGTCACGATATCGCCCTGCTGCGCGTTGTCAGAACGCGCGACGGTGATGACCAGGTCCTTGGCAATACCCAAAAACTCATATGTGTCCACATTGCCCTTGGTGGTCTTGGTCACCTTGTCAATGGTTTCGCCATTAATCTGAGCGCTGATAAACTCATCGACCTGCATGAAGTCGCCCAGCTCATCACTAAAGGTGATGTAGCCGGACTTGCTGGGGTCGTAGCCATCCTCGACCTGGGTTGGATAGCTCTTGTCCTCGGTGATAGAGGCAGAGATATCCTTAAATACCTGGTTGAGCTCATCGGCGTTCGACGCAGCCTTGTAGAAGTCGGAATTCTCGGTGCGTTGACCAAGCTCATTGGTTTTGTAGGACGTGGCGTTTGGATAGTTGCTCGACACGGCGTGCATGAACCTGTTTTCTTTGCTTGCCTTGCTAATGGCCTGATCCGGGTTCGCACCGCTAAAGATGCCGATGGTGTAGATGGTGGCGCCTTTATCTTTCATGGTCTTGGCGGCATTAACGGCATCATTAGCGACACCGGACTCAAAACCATTAGAACTTGTAGGAGAGCCGTCGGTAAAGAACACGACGACCTTCTGGGCATCCGCGCGGCCCGACATGTCGCGAGCAAGCTCAAGGCCGTAATCAGCCTGCGTAGCGCCGGCAGGTTCGATGAAGCCGACCGTATTCTTAAGTTCCGTCGCAGTGCTATCGACACACGGCGTCAAGCCCTTCATAACCTGCGAATAGTTGTGCGTGTATCCCTGACGATCGCGATACGTATCGTTGCCGATTGTATTATTTCTCTTATTGCCCGCGAACTTAACGATGGCAACCTGATGCCATTTGTTCTTATCATTGATGCTCTTGTTTTGCTCGGCAATGGTATCGATAAAACTGTTCGCGGCGGACTTGAGTGCATTGATGCGCGTAGTGGACCTTTCGCCCATATCGTCACTCATCGAACCGGAGGCATCGAGCACGAGAACGATATCGAGCGGTTTAGTGACCAGCGACGTTGTATCAGAGGTCGAAGAGATCGTGGAAAAGCGCGTCACAAAGTCAGACTTTTCGTCCTCTGCGGGCTCGACCGTCTTGTCCGTCCAGATCCGGCCCACATAACGTGTCGTCTGGTCCTGCTCGCCGCCCGACGCCCAGTATTGCCAACGGCTGGTGGTGTCAGGATCGACTGTCTTTGTCGCTGCCGGTCCGTCCATTCCGGTGCTGGACCCGGCGTTAGCCTCGGGCAGCATGGCAAATGCTGCGGCCGGCAGTACCAGCACAACGGCCAGTATCACCGACAGGAGGCCCCTCGTGTACTTACTCATCGCGTCTCCCTTCTCGCAGGCTCAAACCTTGCATCAGCCTAAAGTTACGGAATGAGACACAATTTGGGCAGGTGACACACGTTCCAGATTCGATTTTGAACGTGAGACAAATGTCTCACCAAAGTTGAGACACGAGAGTTTTCGCAGGAAAACGGGTGCGACTCAAGATGAGCGGGCTAAAATTGCCCGTTTTCTTCCATCAGGAGAGGATTAGGAGATAGCCTCCACCACGAAACCGGACCATTTACTACGTTTAACCCGGTACCCCCGACCATAGCCGCGTTTCATGAAACATAGCAGGCGTTTTACCTGCGGTTTTATTTTTGCGTTGTTCGCCATGGTTGAGGGTAGCGGCTTAAACGTAGTAGATGGGCCCATTTCGTGGCAGACGGGTCGCGCGGCAGCCCTCGCAAGGCCAAAATGATCCGTTTTCCTCCGTCCGTGGGAGATCAAGCGCTGTTACTGATATGGTGGCATTTCAAAACTATGCCGGATTACGGGGCAAAAGTCGGAGCCCTCATCCATACCCCCTATTTTTGAAAAAAGCGGGCTGTTTACCTGCGGTTTTATTTTCGTGGTTTTCGATATGGTTGGGGATTCGCAATCCAGCCCCGTAATCCGGCATAGTTTTGTTCGCAGCGGCCCAACCGCGCGTTTAAGCGCGGGGCCGGTGGGGCATTTTTGCCCCACCGGCCCCTATTCCAGCTCTATTCCAGCGCTACTCCGGCTTAGTTTCTACCGTGGGAGTCTTGTCCGCCGCGACTGGAGTGCGGGCGGTGTCCATAGTCAGGCAGTGCTTGGGACAGCTCTCAATGCACTCGCCGCACACCACGCAGGCGTACGGGTCGATCGACCACGTTCCACCCTTGCGATCGACCGCGAGCGCGCCCGCTGGGCAACACCGCGCGCACATGCCGCAGCAGATGCACACGTCCATGTCATTGACGATATGCCCGCGCAGGCGCTCGGGCGCCGTCAGCTTCTCCTGCGGATAGCACACCGTGACCGGCTGCTTGACCATAGAGCCCAAGGCCGTCTTGGCAAATGTCAGTAAACTCATGCCGCGCCTACCTTTCCGTGCAGCTAATGCAGGGGTCGATGGTCAGGATAATCATGGGCACGTTGGCAAGAAGCACGCCCTGCAGCGCATGCGTCAGACCCGCCAGGTTTTGCGACGTCGGCGTCCGAACGCGGAAGCGGTCCAAGTTCTTGGTGCCGTTACCGCGCACATAGTAGTACGCCTCGCCGCGCGGCTGCTCAATCACAACCTCGCCGCGCGCGCCGTCGGCCGGCGTGAGCTTGGTGCGTCCGCCGATGCCGTCGTGCGGAATCTTGCCGACAAGCTCCTTGATGATGTCTATGGCCTGCGTGACCTCGGCACAACGCACCTGGCAGCGGGCATAACAGTCGCCGTCGGTAGCAACGATAGGCTCAAACGCGGCCAGATCCGCATAGGCACCGTCGCCAAACATGCGCACGTCGTAGTCCACGCCCGAGGCGCGCCCAAACGGACCGACCATCGAAAGCTCCAGCGCATCCTTCTTGCTGATCACACCCACGCCATGCAAGCGCTCGCCGCAGCTGTCGTCGTCCAAAAACGTATGCACCAGGGCCTCGTAGTCGGAACGCATGGCATCGAGCGTCTGGACAATGCCCGCCAGCTCGGAGTCCTCGATGTCGTGCTTAAGGCCGCCGATCTCGTTAATTGAAAGGATCACGCGGCCGCCGCAGGTGCTCTCAAAGATCTTGAGAATCTGCTCGCGCAGGGTCCACGAACGATAGAACAGCGCCTCGAAGCCAAAGGCATCGGCGAGCAGGCCCAGCCACAGCAGGTGCGAGTGAATGCGCGAAAGCTCGTGCAAAATGGTGCGGATATACTGCACGCGGCCGGGTACCTCGATGTCGAGCATGCGCTCGCAGGCGCTGGCATAGCCATAGCTGTGACCCACGGCGCAGATGCCGCAGATGCGCTCGGCGATGTAGCCAAACTGATGCATGTCGCGCTTTTCGGTGAGCTTCTCGAGTCCGCGGTGCACAAAGCCGATCTGCGGAATCGCCTCGATGACACGGTCGTCCTCGATTACCAGGTCTAGATGAAGCGGCTCGGGCAGCACCGGGTGCTGCGGGCCAAACGGAATAACGGAGCGATGTGCCATGGACCCTACGCCTCCTTTTTCTGCTTGTCGCGGGCGGCCTTGGCGGCAAGCGCCGCGCGGACCTTGGCGGCTTTCTCGGGATCCATGGCGGCGAGCTTTGCCTCCATCTCGGCAGCCTTGAGCGCGGCCTTCGCAGCGGCATCGTCATGCTGAGCATCGGAGCCGGCAGCCGCAGCGGGCTGGGCGGCAGCAGCGCTCGCAGCATCGCCGGCGCCCGCAGAGCCCTCCCCCGCGGCAGCGACCTTCTCGGCTGCGGCCTTGCGCGCCTTGGCCTCGGCGGCGGCGCGGACCTTCATGGCCTTCTCGCGCGCAGCCTTCACCTCGGGTGTGATAACGCTCATGGGCTCGACAGTCGAGACCTGGTAGAAAAAGCCCTTAAAGTCGAGTTGCATGTCGGTAATGGCAAGACCAAACAGGTCATGCGCCTCGTTCTCAAACGGGAATACCGCCGGATAGTACGAGCTGATGGACGGAATCTCCTGGTACTGATCAATTCCCTCAACCACCAGGTTCTCGATCGCATAGCTGCCGTCCTGCGCAATATGTTCCCGAGCAGCACGAACGCTGATAAACGTATAGACCAAGCGATACGAGCCGTCGTCGACGTTGCGCTCGGCGTGCATTTGCACAAAGCGCGCGCCGACGCCCTTGAGCGACTGGACATGCGGCAACAGCTCATCGATCCCGACGGTGGTATAGATAGCCTTTTGCATTACTCGGCCTCCTTTGCAGCGGCGGGCGCGGCAGGCTTCCCGGCAGGCGCGTCGCCAGCGGCGGGCTTCTCGGCGGGCGCGGCGGGCTTCCCGGCAGGCGCGTCGCCGGCACCGTCAGACCCGGCCCCCGCAGCCACAAACCCGTCCTCGCCCAGCTCAACGCCACCGTCCCAGGTTGCGGCACCGCCCACGGTAAGCGGGTCGCCGCCGGCACGCATCACGGCCTCCTTCTGGTCCAGGATGCCGCACGCCTCCACGATGGCATCGATCACCGTCTCGGGGCGAATGGCGCACCCGGGCGCGTACACGTCCACGGGAATCGCGCGGTCCACGCCGCCGATCACGTTGTAGGCATCGCGGAATACGCCGCCCGAACACGCGCAAATTCCGCACGCCACCACGCACTTGGGCTCGAGCATCTGGTTGTAGATCTGGCGCACGACGGGCAGGTTCTGGGCATTAACCGAACCCGTCACCAAAAAGATGTCCGCATGCTTGGGGTTGCCGGTGTTGACCACGCCAAAGCGCTCCGCATCGAACAGCGGCGTGAGCGAGGCCAGCACCTCGATATCGCATCCGTTGCAGCTCGAGCCGTCGTAGTGAATAACCCACGGCGAGCGCGACATTTTATGATCCATGGATGCCGCCTCCTAAATAAACACGTCGACGAGGATGGGCATAAGGTTGAGCAGGCCAAACACCAGCGCCGCGCCCCATCCGAGCCTAAAGCAGCTGCGCCAGGTGCTGCGTGCGAAGGTGTTGTCGATCAGGACCTCGACAAAATACGTCGCGGCCATCACGACCAGGGCTACAACCCAGCTCACGGGGTTGCCCCAGACAAAGAACATGCCCACCCACATCAAAAACAGCACGGTCTCGCACCAGTGCATAAGGGTCATCTTGGCCAGCGTGCCGCCGCTCATCTCGGTGGCGACGCCCTGGACGATCTCCTGATGCGCATGATGCGAGTACGAAAGGTCAAACGGCGACTTGCGCAGCTTGATGGTAAGCACCGCGAGCAACGCGAGGAAAATGGGCGCGCTGTGCACGATGATGGGGACCGACTGCCCCGTCACGGCGATGGAATCAAAGCTGTCGGTGGCAAGGTACAGGCCCACGCTCATCAGCAAAACGGCGGGCTCGTAACTCATAACCTGCAGTAACTCACGATCGGCGCCAACCTGGGCAAACGGGCTTTGCGTCGAGGCGGACGCCAGCACCACAAAGATCGCGGCGAGCGTCACCATAAAAGCGCACAGTAGCGTGTTAGAGCCCGACACAAAGATGCCGCCGCCCACCACGGTAAAGATGAGCGCGCACGCCATATAGGTATCGTCCATGGTGTTTACGCTGGCGGGGGCCTTGCGCAGCAGCTTGGCAACGTCGTAGAAGGGCTGCAGCAGGCGCGGGCCCACGCGGCCCTGCATTCGGGCGGACAGCTTGCGGTCAATGCCGTCGATCATGCCACCCACAAGCGGCGCCAGCAGGGCAAACGCCACGGTGCCAATAAAAATGCCCACGACACCCGAACCTTCAAAATACTTGCCGCGCAGCACCGAGGGCGCACTCATGGCAAGTCTCTCGGGCCCAATCCATGCGCAACACAGCAGCGCAAACAAGATAATGCTGCAGCACACGACGCTACCCGCGGGGCCAATACGCTTCTCGCCAAGGGCGTCCTCCGAGTACCAATTGCGCTTTTCGGCCTTTACCTCGTGTCCCATCGAGCCGCGGAAATGGCGATATTTGTCGGTTCCCACACCCGAAAGATATACGTTTACATGCGGTTTGTTGCTCACGCGGAATGAAGTCAGCAACACCACGGCAATAAAAGCCACGATAACCACCATCAGATACATGGCGTCCTTGCCAATAACGTACGGCACGCGGCCAAACACCATGGCCAAGTAAGGCGACACCAGACCGCTCGAGATAACCGGGAACGCCACGCAGCACAGAATAAGCAGCGCGGCGATGGTGTTGAGGGCCATCCATTCGGTCTTATGGACATTGACCTCAACGTTTTGAGCCGTGGGGTCGACGCCCGAAAGCTTGGCAAGCCACTTGCCCCAGAAGAAGAACGTCGCGGCCGAGCCAAAGGCAAGCACCATGATCATGAGCACGTTGCCGGTCTGCGCGAACGCCACCAGGGCGCCCCACTTGGACACGAGCATGCCAAACGGCGCCACAAACATGCCCATGATGCCCAGCATCATCAGGCGCGTCAGGTGCGGCATGCGGCTGAACATGCCGTCCATGTCCTCGATATCGCGGCTGCCGATATGATGCTCGGCCGTGCCCACGCACAGGAACAGCAGCGACTTGGCCACCGTGTGGAACAGGATCAGGAAGATGGCCGCCCATACGGCCTCGGGCGCGCCGACACCCAAGCAGGCACTAATGAGGCCCAAGTTGGAAATGGTGGAGTACGCGAGCACGCGTTTGGCGTTGCTCTGCGAGATGGCCATGAGGGCAGCGAGCAAAAACGTGATGGCACCCACACTCGTGACCATAAAGCCGGTCACAGGATAGATGGCATAGAGCGGGCTCAGCTTGACCATCAGGAATACGCCGGCTTTGACCATGGTTGACGAGTGCAGCAGGGCGCTCGTGGGCGTGGGGGCAACCATGGCACCCAGCAGCCAAGTGTGGAACGGCATCTGTGCGGCCTTGGTGAGCGCGGCGAGCGACAGCAGAACGACCGGCATCACCAGCAGCGCGGACTGCGCGGTTCCGGCGCCGGAAAGCTCGATCATGCCCGAGATGGTCAGCGGCATGCCATTGACGTGCAGAAACATAAGGCCCGCCAAAAACGCGATGCCGCCCAGCATGTTGAGGATGATCTGGGTGAAGGCGTTTTTGATGGCCTCGGGCGTGCGCGTGTAGCCAATCATAAGGAACGAGCACACGGTGGTGATTTCCCAGCCGCAGAACAGCCACTCAAGGTTGTCACTCGTCACGATGACGAACATGGCCGAGAGGAATAGAAACATAAGCGCCAGGAACTGCGGGCGACGGTCGGGCGCGGTCTGCCCGCGCAGCGCAGCCTCGTGCTCGTCATGGGCCTGGAAGTCCTTCATGTAGCCCAGGGCATACACGCAGATTAGGCTACCGACGATGCCGACGGCGAGGACCATGATCACACTCATGTAGTCCAGGTAGAGCGGCGTCGCCGTGACGGCTTCGACCGCGGGCAGCGTCATGGCTGCAAAGGCGAACGAGCCCACCAGCTGGACTATGCCGAGCACCGTGGCGAGCGCGTTCCTATATTTGTACGCGTTGTACAGGATTACGGCGCACAGGATGACGTCGATGACGGAGCTGATGATCGAGAGCACATGCGAGGTGCCGGAGGCAACCTCAAAGCTCTGCGGACCCATGCCAAAAAACATGACGGCGACTACAACTGTCACCGCCATAATAATGCCGGAACCTATGAGCCCCACCGCATCGCGGGCGCGGTCGCCGCGCGCGAACAGCATGCCCAGCGCCGGTACCAGCGGAAACAGGGTAAGGAAATACAGTAGCGTCATACCATCACTCCCCCATGCAAAAACGCTGCAATTGTTTAACGTTATAGCTCAATTGATGAGTAGCGGCAGCGGGTTTTCGGTCAACTGGGGAGTTTTAGGCGTACGGGGCAAGGAGTCTGTCCGCATTGGAGCAAAGGGGCGACGCTCCCCCTATCGCAGCGGTGGGCGCACGGGCCACTGCGCGCGGTTTATTGGCCATTTTGGAGGATGTCCCGATAGGCTCGCGGCGGTCCAAAAAGTTGGCGCGGCAAGAAAAATGCGCCCCTGTGGGCGCACCATCCCGTTTGCTATTCCGCCTTTTTAACGCGCGGCTTGCGACCGCGCGGCTTATCGACCAGTGCGGCCTCACCGCTCTCGCGGTACTGACGGCACCAAGCCTTGACCGAAGACTCGCTGGGAATCTTGTGCTTGATCATGGCCTCGCGAACCGTCAAGCCGTTTTCCAGACGGTCCTTAACCACAGCGAGCTTTACGTCGTACGAATAGGTGTGATGATGCGAACCGGCATTGAGAACGGCGTCGGCACCGCCCACGGCATACGCGCGGGCCCACTGACGAGCCGTGGCCTGGGGAATGCCAAGCTCCGCGGCGAGAGCGCGATGACCGACCCCCTCTTGGAGGATCTCGACGGCGCGCTGCCTAACCTCGGGCGCATGCGTGCGAGTCCTAGTTGCTTCCGACATACCTGCCACTTCTTAGCCTTAGCCGTTAATCTGCTTTCTTACGTGCAAGTTAGATAGTAGCATTTTACTGTTTTCTCAAAGCAGTTAATTAAAGTAGACGCGGTGTTATCTGGACATTTGGCACCAAATTACGACATTTCTTTATCGATTATTTACGCTGGTAGCTGACTCGCAGCCAATCGTCATTCGCTTGTCAACAAAGTTGGCATCTCTTTATGTCCTTTGGTATAGAGGATATAGTTATTAACCCCTCCCCCAATAATTTTGAGTGATCTGCAAGGCAGTAGACGTCCTCACTCCTCATGATTACCGCGCATTGCCATTCATCGGAGCAAAACAAAAAGGGCGGGACCTGCTGCGCTTGCAGGCCCCGCACCGGTTGACACCCGACGGGACACAGCCGGGCGAGACGGATCCGTGCTACCGCCCCGCCTGGCCGCGATGTTCAACTACAGCTCGTTGGCCGCGTGATACGCCGTGCGAATGGCGCTCGCAATGTCGGCGGTGCGCTCACCCGAGCAGTCGCCCACGCAGGTCACGGGCACCGTCACGCCATCCAGGTCAAACGCGTTGGCCTTGGAGCCCACGGCCATCACCACGTAATCGCAGGCGATCTTCACCGGCTCCTCGGCGCCGTCCTCGGTGGTGCGAATGGCCTCCACGCCCTCGTCGGTAATGGCGGTCAGGCGGGTCTTAACGTGCTGCTCCACGTTGTGCTCTGCAAAGTCGCTCATAATCAGCGGCAGAATGGTCTCGGACTCGCCCGCGGCAATCTTGTCGAGCATCTCCACGATCGCCACCTCGCAGCCGTGCTGCAGCAGATACTCGGCAGTCTCGGTGCCCACCAGGCCACCGCCAATGACAGCGACGCGGCCGTTGATCTCCGCCTTGCCGGCCAGCACGTCCCAGCTCGAGACGACCTTCTCCGAGTCGGCGCACGAAACGGGGATGACCACGTCGTGCGCGCCCACGGCCACAATCGCGGCGTCGGCGGCATTGAGGTCCTCAGCGGTAGCGGCATGGCTGAGCTCAACCTTCACGCCCAGGCCAGGCAGAATCTTCTCGTAGTACTCGACCGAGCGCATGATCTCGTCCTTGCGCGGAGGCGCAGCCGCCAGCACAATCTGGCCGCCCAAGTGATCGCTCGCCTCGTAGATGGTCACGTCGTAGCCGCGCTTGGCCGCCACGCGTGCGGCCTCCAGGCCGGCGATGCCGCCGCCCACCACGGCGATCTTCTTGTCGCCCTCGCCCGGCTTAATGGCGATGGTCGCCTCGTCGCCGTTCTCGGCATTGAGCACGCACGAGATGTACTTGCGATTTTGAATCGCGTCGACGCAGCCCTTGTTGCAGTTGAGGCACTCGCGGATGGGCTCACCCGTGGCGGCCTTCAGCGCAATGTCGGGGTCGCACATGAGCGAGCGGCCATAGGCGATGATGTCGGCGGCGCCGTCTTCCAGAATCTTCTCGCCGGCCTCGACCGAAACCACGCGGCCCACGGTTGCCACCGGCACGGAGACCAGGGCCTTGACGCGCTCGGCCACGGGCAGCGTCCAGTTGTAGGGCATGGCGCCCATGGGCGGAATGGTGTCGCCCATGTTGCCGGTGTGGTTGGCCTGTGCGACCTGGATCATATCGATGCCCGCGCCCTCGAGCAGCTTGGCGAACTCGCAGGCCTCGTCGGGCTGCAGGCCGCCCTTGCCGCGCGGCGTGCCGTCGGGGTTCTCCATGATCACGGGGAGCTTGTACTCCACCATCAGCTGCGGCGCGGCCTCCTTAATGGCGGCGACGACCTCCAGCGCGTAGCGAACGCGGTTCTCGAACGAACCACCGTACTCGTCGGTGCGCTGGTTGAGGATGGCCGAGCACAGCGAACCCACCAGGCGGTCGCCGTGGACCTCGATAGCGTCGATCCCGGCCTGCTGTGCGCGAGCGGCCGAGGCAGCGATGGCCTCCTTGATCTGGGTGAGCTGCTCTACGCTCGCCTCGTTCACAAAGTGCTGCATGTCGTGATGCAGCTTGGCGTAGGCCTGGTTGCGGATCTCGTTGGACTCGGCCATCTTGGCGGCAAAGGTCTCCTCGTCGCCGGCGGCCTTGGCCTCCTGCGCGGCCTTGGCGGCGGCCATGGATCCCATGACCATGCGGCCGACACCGGGCACATCGTACTCGGGGTGGAACAGCTGCAGCGCGACCTTGGCGCCGTGCTTGTGGACGGCGTCGGCCAGCGCCTTAAACGTGGGGATCTGGGCGTCGGTTGCCAGCTTGGGCGTGGGGCTTGCGGTCATGACGGGAGCGACGTCGCCGATGACGATGTAGCTCACGCCGCCACGGGCCAAGCGCTCGTAAAAAGCCAGGCTGCGCTCGCCGATGGAACCGTCACGCTCCTCGTAGCCGGTGGTCAGCGGCGGAAACATAATGCGGTTCTTGAGCTCAAGGGGGCCAACCGTAATGGGCTGGAGCAGCTTGGATGCAGGTGTGGTCATGGACATTCCTCTCTTGTAGGCGCGGCGGCGATAATGCCGCGTAGTTATCTAGAGGATATGGCATGGGAATACAGCAGCGCAACGGAAATCGGCGGACAGCAGGTAGCGGCAGGTGGATGGGATGAGCCCAACAGCGGGTTTTTCTCGATCTGTAACACCTAGCCGCCTAAATCGGGTCTAGATGTTACAGATCGAGATTTTGTTTGAGAGGCCAAGAATTGGACCGAGAACACGGTCCCGGAATAACAAAAAAGCTCGTCGGCTAGGCCGACGAGCTGCAAGTTCTTGGTCGCGGGGGCAGGATTTGAACCTACGACCTCCGGGTTATGAGCCCGGCGAGCTACCAGACTGCTCCACCCCGCAATGTCTGGGCGCCTCATGTGCGCAAGAAAGAATATTACGCGGGAGTTCGGTAAACGGCAAGGAAAAACTCGTGGAGCATAATTCCTTCATATTTAAACCCCTCAGCCCCTATCACCGTAAACGAATCGCAGCCGAGTGCCGTCGGCGACGCGTATACAATGGTGCGCGTCCTTTTATGCCAACACTGGGAGTAGACATGCTGCTCGCTATCGATATGGGAAACACGCAGACGGCCATGGGCCTGTTTGACGGAGACGAGCTGGTGCAGTCGTGGCGCATGCCCACCGACCGCTCCTATACCGCCGACGAGATCCATGTGCGCCTGATGGGTTTCTTTAAGATGTACGGCCTTTCGCTCGACGCGGTCGACGCGATCGCCTTTGCCGGCGTGGTGCCGCAGCTCTCGCGCGAATGGCACGCCGTGGCCGACCGCATTGCCGCGGACGCCATCGTCATCGGGCCGCAGACGGCCGCGGTGACCAAGCTGCGCGCGGCGCGTCCCCAAGCCGTAGGCGCCGATCGCGTCGCTAACGCCGTTGCGGCCGAAACTTTCTACGGCGCGCCGGCAATCGTGGTGGACTTTGGCACCGCGACCAATATCGACGTCATCGATGAGGACGGTTATTACATTGGCGGAGCGATCGCGCCGGGCATTCGCATCTCCATGGACGCGCTTGCCGCCCGTGCCGCCAAGCTCGCCAGCGTGCCGCTCGAGGCGCCCGAGCACGCCATCGGCCGCGATACCGAGGAGTGCATCAAGGTCGGCGCCGTGATGGGCGCCGCCGCCATGGCTGAGGGCCTGGTCGCGCGCATGAAGCGCGAGCTGGGCCGCGAGGATGCCACCGTTATCGCCACGGGCGGTCTCGCCAGCATCGTCGCCGATTCGACCGATGCCTTCGACGTGGTCGACGGACAGCTCACCATCAAGGGTATCTGCGAAATCTACCGCCGCATGCAGGAGCTGGGATAGGACAGGGGCTTAAGTCGAGCACGAGCGCGAGCGGCGAACTAGGCAACGCATCGGCCCTATTCCTCAAAATCGAAAGATTTTCAGTTTTGAGGAATAGGGCTTTCTGCTAGGCCTCGTCGCACAGCCACCTCGCCAGGTCCACGATCTGCACCCCATTGCGGTCCGTGGCCTCGTGATGCGTGCGGGCGAGAATCATCTTGGGGTACGCGTCGCCAATGCTCAGCAGTGGTGAAATCTCGCGTTCAAATGTCTTATCCGAGCTGATGTCGTCGCTCACCTGAATGTAGAGCTTCTCGCTTCGCTTGATTGCTACAAAGTCTATTTCCTTTTTATAGAGCACGCCGACGTATACCTCGTATCCGCGGCGCAGCAGCTCGATTGCCACCATGTTCTCGTATACGCGTCCCCAATCCATATCACGTGTACCGAGCAGCGCGTATTTGAACGCGTGGTCTGCCAGGTAATACTTCTCGCCGCTCTTAAGGTATTTTTTGCCGCGGATGTCGTACCGACGAACTTTATAGAAGGCAAACGCATCGCACAGGCACCCCATGTACGTGCCGACCGTCTTGTTCGTTATCTTTAGCCCATCCGCGTTCAAAATATCCGTAATGTTACGTGCCGACGTTATGTTGGATACGTTGTCCATCATGTAATCGGCAATGCGCAGCAGCGCCGATTCGTTTCTCACGTTATGCCGCTGCACGATATCTCTCACGATGAGCGTTTTGAAGACATTGGAGAGATATTGATAACGCTGCTCCTGCAGTGGATAAGGGTAGGAGCCGGACATACCGCCGGTTCTCGCGTACTCATCGAAGTCGCGGTCGACCTCGCCCTCGTCGCCATAGAGTCGATACTCCTCAAACGAGAATGGGAAAACCTCGATCTCAAACGTACGCCCCGTAAAGAGCGTCGACAGATCGCTCGACAGCAAAAAGGCATTCGATCCGGTAATGAATATGTCGTACTGCTCGGATGCGTGGAGGCTGTTGATCGCACGCTCAAAACCGTCGCACATCTGAACTTCATCGATAAGCAGAAAGTTTTGTTTGCCGGACACTCGATGCTCTTTTACATAGGCGAGCAGCGCGTGATACTCGAGCAGATTCTCGAACTCATCGAGGTTGTAGTTGATATGGATGACATTCGAATTGGACAGATTTGCCTCCACGTAATCGCGGAGGGCCTCGAGCAATTTTGATTTACCGCTACGACGGATGCCCGTGATGACCTTGATGTCCGGCACGCCAATAAGGCTCGTCAACGTGTCCATATATGACGTTCTATTGATGAGTTTCATTGGGGCCTCCTCGCGGTCTTTTATCGCTATTCCTCAAAATTGAAAAATTTTCAGTTTTGAGGAATAGGCTCTATAGCGAATATACCTCGCGAAAGACCGAGCTGCCTTAATCCTATTCCTCAAAAACGAAAATTTTTCAGTTTTGAGGAATAGGGCGCTGGCAACCCATTCCCCAGATAGGCGAAACCCTCCCCGGCACAGGCCGAGGAGGGTCTTGTTGTCATGTCTATCTTTGGGCGCGAACGCCCCGCGCTACAGCCCGCGAATTCGTACGGCCTCGGGCGGAAACTCCTGCTCGCCGGCATCGGTCTTAATGGTCGCGCGGCCCCAGATGTCCAGGCCTGCAAACACACCGACCGCAAGCGGCAGGCCGTTGGGCGACACCGCCGCAACTTGGCGGCCCAGCAGCGGCACCATGTCGAAGTACTCGCCCAGCACGGGAGCCAGCGGCCCTGCGGCGCCTTGCGGCGTGTTGGCAACAACCGCCCAAGCGTCCACGCGGGCCAGCACGGCGGCGGCCAGCGTCTCGACCAGCGCTTCGTCAGCCACGTCCACACCAAGCTCGCCCAGCGCCGAACGCTCAATATCCACCGTCACGGCACCGAACATGCCCGCAGCAGCGGCACCGCCGTTCACGGCAACACGCGCGAGCGACGTCTCAAACGCAGGCGCACCGCACACGATATCGCTCGGCCACTGGATACCCACCTTACCGGCAAGGCCCAACCCCGGCGTCGAAGCCGTGCCCACGAGCGCGTCCATCATGCCCATCGCAGCCACAAACGGCAGGCCGTGGAAGGCATGCATGTTCACGTCCGGGCGCACGATCAGCGAAAACATCAGCGATGCATCGCCCGCGCTCCACGCGCACCAGCCCGCGGACATGCCCTCGCGGCCCGCGTCGCGCGCCGCGTCGAGCTCGGTGCCAGCGGCAACAGCATTCATCTCGATCATCTACATACGCCCCAATTCGCCCACGATATGGCCCACGCGGTCCTCGGGCTCCTTGACCTCGACGCCGTTGTAGCGGAAGAACCGCGCCGGGTCGTGCATCAGGTCCTCGAGCGGCACCAGCACAAAATCGCGTTCGCCGATCAGCGGATGCGGCAGGCGCAGCTTTTTGCCGCCGTGGGTCTCGCCGTCCATCCACAGCAGGTCCAGGTCGATGGTGCGCGGACCGTTGGCCTTGGCCTTTTTGGAGCGGTCGCGCCCCAGCTCGGCCTCGATCTTCATAAGCTCGTCGAGCAGCACCAACGGCGCCAGCTCGGTCTTGATCTCGATGACGGCGTTGGCAAACGCGTCCTGGCGCGTCTCGTAGGCCGGCTCGCTCTCGTAAATCTTGGAGGAGTTGGACACGCAGGTGAGTGGAATCTCGGCGATCATCTCGCGTGCGGCGCGGATGTTGTCGCAGCGATGCCCCAGGTTGGAGCCCACGGCCACAAACGCGCGGCGCGGCTGCGGCTTGGCAACCGCCCAGTAACCGTTCAGGAACTGCGCAAAACCCGCGGCGTCGTGCACGCGCACGATGTTGGCACCGGCCTGGATGGCGCCCAGGCACACGCCAAACGTGGCGGCATCGCGCTCGGCGGCCTCGGTCACGCCCGAGACGGCGCCCACAAAGCGCTTGCGCGACACGGCGCACATGAGCGGGTAGCCCAGCGACGCCATCTTGGCAGTCTCGCGCTGGATGACGATGTCCTCGTTAGCCGACTTACCAAAGCCCGGGCCAGGATCGATGCAGATGCGGTCGCGCGACACGCCGGCATGGATGAGCGTGCGGGCCTGGTCGGACAGAAAGCCCATGACGCGGCGCATGATGGGCGCCGAATCGGGCAGGGTAAAGCGGCGGAGCTGCGAGGTGGGCACATAGGCCTCCTCACGGCGGGCACTGCGGCGCATCATGGCGGCCAGGCGGTCATTGGACTCCGATGCGGCCTCGGTGGCTGCGGGCGCGGCCTCGGGCGCGGGCGCGACGGTCTCGGCGGCAGCAGCCTGCTCGGCGGCCGGCGTCTCCTGCTCGCTTGCAGGCTCGGACGT
>ENA-OZBR01000170-OZBR01000170.1-human-gut-metagenome-genome-assembly--contig:-NODE-170-length-30956-cov-39.137795_pt1 | contig 30956 bp, 20 predicted proteins | sample MGYA00243981_ERZ653524 | MGnify/ENA primary metagenome ERZ653524 (study PRJEB26926, sample SAMN06165084) | human gut metagenome | biome: ENVO:00009003; feature: ENVO:2100002; material: ENVO:00002003...
TGGTCGGCATGCGCGATGTGGCGAAGAAGGCCGGGGTGTCTCTGAGCACCGTCTCACTGGTGGTGAACGGCAACGGGTATGTATCCAACGACATGCGCGACCGCGTGCGTAAGGCCATGCAAGCCCTCAATTACGTGCCGAACGAGCTTGCCCGCAACCTGTACCACGATCGCACGAATCTGGTCGGCGTCATCGTGCCCACCATTCGTCACCCGTTCTTTGCAACGTTTACCGCGCACCTGCAGCATGCGCTCGCCGCGCAGGGGCTGCGCACCATGCTGTGCTCCACCACCGACGAGACGGACGGCGAAATCCAATACGTCGATATGCTGCGCAGGCACATGATGGACGGCATCGTCATGTGCGCTCACACCTCGCATCCCGGCGATTATTGGACGTCCATCCACCGCCCGATCGTCGCATTCGATCGCGTGCTTGGAAATGGTATTTCGTCGATCGGATCTGACCACGAGCAGGGTGGGCGACTGATTGCGCAGATGCTGATTCGCAATGGCGCGCGCCATGTGGTGATGATTGGCGGTCCGCGCGATCAGTTCTTCGATCTGGCGGTCCGCGGCGAAGTCGAGGAGGGGTCGTTCGATTTGGGAAAGACCACGTTCCCGACGGTGCGCTACTACCTCACGTTGGAACAGGAATTGACCTCCGCGGGCGTGAAGTATGAGTATATCGAGGCCGGTGAGGTGATGGATTTCGCCGGCTATCATCGTGCGGTCAGCCGTGCGCTTGATGGGGTGGCGACCGACGGCGTCGATGCCGTGGTCAGCTCCGATATTGGCGCGGCGTTCTGCGTGCGCGAAGCGTTGAGCCGCGGAATTTCCATTCCCGACGAGCTGCAGGTCGTCGCCTATGATGGCACGTATTTGACCGATTTGGCCGGTATGAAGCTGACCGCGGTCGCACAGGATTTCTCGGCGATCGCGCAGTCGGCGGCCGACCATATGGTGCAGGCGATCGCCAATGAAGAGGCGGCTGCGGCCAACGCCTCGCGCAAGAACATCCCCAAGCCGTTCGAGCCGAATGTGCTTATTCCCATGACGCTGGTGCCAGGCGATACCACGCGTTGATGCTGCGCGTTGGAACGCTGGGTTGGGGTCGGACAGGCTGGGCTGCATAGAACACCGCATCAAACCGGTTCGACACGCGCATTCCGCTGTGTGACTGGACATTGACGCCCCTCTCGAGGTAATATCAAACCGGTTCGATACATACGTGAGTATGCAAATACGTAAACAACAAACAGGCAGACGCGCACACATTGCACCCGCACCCATGAACCAAGGGAGGTCCCATGAAAAACAAAGTGCAGCTCATCACCTACGCCGATCGCCTCGGCGACGGCACCCTCAGCTCGATGACCGACATCCTGCGCACCCGTTTCGACGGCGTGTATGACGGCGTGCATATCCTGCCGTTCTTCACTCCATTCGACGGCGCGGATGCAGGCTTCGACCCCATCGACCACACCAAGGTCGACCCGCGCCTCGGCGGCTGGGACGATGTCGCCGAACTTTCCAAGACCCACGGCATCATGGTCGACGCCATCGTCAACCACATGAGCTGGGAATCCAAGCAGTTCCAAGACGTGCTTGAAAAGGGCGAGGAATCCGAGTATTACCCGATGTTCCTGACCATGAGTTCCGTCTTTCCGAACGGCGCGACCGAAGAGGATCTGGCCGGCATCTACCGTCCGCGCCCGGGTCTGCCGTTCACCCACTACAAGTTCGCGGGCAAGACTCGCCTGGTCTGGGTCAGCTTCACCCCGCAGCAGGTCGATATCGACACGGATTCCGACAAAGGCTGGGAATACCTGATGTCGATTTTCGACCAGATGGCCGCATCCCACGTCAGCTACATTCGTCTTGACGCCGTCGGCTACGGTGCCAAGGAAGCCGGTACCAGCTGCTTCATGACGTCGAAAACGTTCAAGCTCATCTCCCGCCTGCGCGAGGAGGGCGTCAAGCGCGGCTTGGAAATCCTCATCGAAGTGCATTCCTACTACAAGAAGCAGGTCGAGATCGCGTCGAAGGTCGATCGCGTCTACGATTTCGCCCTTCCGCCGCTGCTGCTGCATTCGCTGAATACCGGTCATGTCGAGCCGGTCGCGCATTGGACCGACATCCGTCCGAACAATGCCGTCACCGTACTTGACACGCATGATGGCATCGGCGTGATCGACATCGGTTCCGATCAGCTGGACCGTTCGCTCAAGGGGCTCGTGCCGGATGAGGATGTCGACAATCTCGTCAACGCCATTCATGCGAACACTCACGGCGAATCGCAGGCCGCTACCGGTGCCGCCGCATCCAATCTTGACCTGTATCAGGTCAACAGCACCTACTATTCGGCGCTGGGATGCAACGATCAGCACTATATTGCGGCTCGCGCGGTGCAGTTCTTCCTGCCGGGCGTTCCGCAGGTCTACTATGTCGGCGCGCTTGCCGGCAAGAACGACATGGAGCTGCTGCGCAAGACCAACAATGGCCGCGATATCAATCGCCATTACTATTCCACGGCTGAGATCGACGAGAATCTGCAGCGTCCGGTGGTGAAGGCACTGAACGCGCTTGCCAAGTTCCGCAACGAGCTTGATGCGTTCGATGGCACCTTCTCGTACAGCGCCGACGGCGATACGTCCATCAGCTTCACGTGGGAGGGCACGACCACTCAGGCCACGCTCACGTTTGAGCCGGGCCGTGGTCTTGGTGTGGAGAACACCGCGTCCGTCGCCACGCTCGAATGGCGTGATGCCGCCGGTGAGCACCGCACGGACGATCTGATCGCCAATCCGCCGGTCGTGGCCTGATTCAGCCTCGCCTGATCCGGTCGCTGCCTGACCGCGCATAAATCCATAAATCTGTAATCGTCCTTCCTGTCACCTCTCCTTCAGGAAGGACGATTCGCATTTTCGTTTTTTCGAGCAATCGTCTTATCGGGAAAACAATTTTCCCGGGAATCAGCTGAAATCCCAGCAAAAACGGGTAAGGTGAGCTTATGTCAAAGATGTCAAAGCTTTTCGATCAAGACAACATGTTTTTCGCCATTATGGGCGTGCTGTTCGATCTGATTATTCTCAACGTGCTCACGCTGTTGTGCTGTATGCGCGGTTTTTCATCTATATGATTCCGCTGCTGGTTTTGATGGGCGCTACGTTGCCGCAATATTGTTGCGCATGAGACTCACACAACCGGTCCGGATGCGAAGCGATAATCGCATCCGGGCTTTTCTTATGCGATATCGATATTGAGATTGCCTCGCATGTTTCTGCTGTCTGACAGGACGTATTGATATGGTTGATTTCGCCGAAAGAATCGCTCGAATGCACTGGTGCAGTGCGTCCGGGCGATTTTCATATGTGCTGAATATCGTGTGACATTTCGAAACGAGCAACGAAATAGAAGCAAGAACGAGAAGCGACAATACAAAACAGGAAAAACAGGAATAGAAATAAGAGATGACTGAAGACAATCAACATAATGCAGGTGAGCAGCAGACTCCAATGCAGCCGCAGCCGCTGCCGGGCCAGGTGTTCGTACGCCCCGGCATCGATGACCGTCCCGATTACGAAAAAACGCTGACCGAAGAGACCAAAGCGGCCCTGAAGCGCTTGGCCGTACAGCAGAATCCGCGCGTGCCCGAGGCTTCCAACGAGCGTCCGGAAGTGCAGCAGACCCTCATCAACACGGAAGGCGGCTCCCCGCTGACCGCGTTCGCCCATCTCGACGCCGCCGTGCCGAACCTCGAATCGTCGTTCCTTGACCTGCGCGATCCGATGACCGCGCCCGACGGCACCACGCCCACCAAACCGCAGGTGCATCGCCTCACCGCCGGCTTCGCGCTTGGTGCGCTGCTGTTCACCGCGCCGATGGCCGCGCTCAACTCCGTGCTCATTCCGCAGACCATCAGCCGTCTTTCCGGCACCGACCGCGTCACCGATCTGGCGCTGCTCAGCGTCGTCGGCACGCTGTTGACGTTCCTGATGAACGCGTGGATTTCCGTCGGATCCGACCATTCGTACTGCCCGCTGGGCCGCCGCACCCCGTGGATCATCGCCGGCACGGTGCTGACCGCCACGTCGGTGGCGATTCTTTCCGCATGCGATTTCATGCCGTTGGTCATCGTGTTCTGGCTGTTTACGCTGATCGGACATGCGATGGTATCGATGCCGCTGGCGGCCGCTTTCGGTGAGCGCGTGCCTGACAAGTTCCGTGATCGTGCGGACGCGTGGCGTGGCGTTGGCCAAGCGTTCGGCCAGGTGTTGGGCATTATCGCGGCCGTTTCGATTACGTGGGCTGCCGACGATTCCGGTTGGGATGGCACCACGCGTTTCGCCATGATGGTGTTTGCGTTGTGCCTGGTGGTGGCTGGTGTGGCTACGTTGCTGGTGTTGCCGTTTGAGGGTTCCAGCAGCTATTTGCCTCGTGAGGGTGTGAAGAAGGGCGATTATTTTTCGCAGTATCGTCCGCCGAAGGGCGCTCCGAAGTTCTTCATTGCGTTTGCCGCGCGCATGTTTGCCATCGCAGCCACTTCCGGCATTGCGATTTACCAGTGGTATCTTGCGCAGGATGGTTTGGGCGATGTTTCGCAGGTCACCATGTTTGGTTTGTCCGGAGCGGCTGCGGTTATGTCGATGATGGCCGTTGCCGCGTTCGTCGGCTCGCTGTTGGCTGCGCTGCTGCTTGGCCGCATCGCCCGCGCTTTCAAAGATTCCCGTATTCCCGCGATTGCCGCCTGCTTGTTGTTTGTGGTTGCTGTGGTGCTTCCGTTGACGCCGATCGATAGTGCTATGGCGGTCGCGCTGTATGCGCTGTTTGCAGGTTTCGCGTATGTGGTGTATGACGGCGTGAGCCAAGGGTTGAATCTTGCGACGTTGCCGGATGTGCGTTCCGTTGGTCGTTCGTTGGCTGCGTTCAGTTTGGCGAATACGTTCGGTTCGTTGATTGGCGCTGTCGTTTGCGCGATTGCGATTGCGGTGACTGGCGAGTATCTGCTGATTTTCGCTGTTGCCGCCGGTTGCATGGCTGTTGCGGGCGTGCTGACGTTGCTGCTGAAATGATTTGGATGACCTGAGATAATCCGAAAAACGAATATCAAATTCAAAATTGCGCGTCCACATAGTGAACCTTTAGTAGAAAGGGTCTGTGGACGCGCTTATCTTTACGGCTTAGTTCGAGCGGATAATCCGCCGAATACAAGACTTTGCGAAAGGAGGTTCGCCACGATGAACGGAATGGTTGCACGCGTACTGCTGTCCGCACGAATTATTATTCCGCTTTCGTTGGCGGACTGATTCGAGCAATGCAGCTTCAATCCCTCGCCAACGGAGGCAGGGTTTGAGGCGCGCAAAACACACACGTTGATGGCCCTGCATGCTGCGGGGTCTTTTTGTTGCCGCCCACAAGGCGTAAGGCAACGAAATGAAGACTGCACACAAGAGAATAGAAGAAAGACGTTATCGGCGCATGTTGGGAGCCGGCAACGCATGACAGACGTAACAGGAGTAATCCAATGAGTGCAGTCGAAGCAGCCGCTGGCAAAGCGCAGGCAATGGTGCGCGATTCGGTGAAAACCGTTATCGCCGCTTCCATGGTCGGCACCGCCATTGAGTTCTACGACTTCTACGCATACGGCACCGCCGCTGCGAACTATTTCCCGAAGGTGTTCTTCGGAGACACCACCAATCCGACTGTCGCACTGCTGGCCAGCCTGCTGACCTTCGCCATCGCGTTCATCGCACGCCCGCTCGGATCCTTGGTGTTCGGCCATTTCGGCGACCGCATGGGCCGCAAGACCACGCTGGTGGTTTCGCTGTTGACCATGGGCATCGCCACGTTCCTGATCGGCTGCCTGCCGACTTACAGCCAGTGGGGCATTGTGGCTGTCGCCGCGCTGTGCCTGTGCCGTTTCGTGCAGGGCATCGGTCTGGGCGGCGAATGGTCGGGTGCCGCTTTGGTGGCCACCGAGAACGCTCCGGAAGACAAGCGCGCGCTGTATGGCTCCTTCCCGGAATTGGGCGCTCCGATCGGTTTCTTCCTGTCGAACGGTACCTACTTCCTGTTGGAAACGTTCAACGATGACGATGCGATGCTGGCATGGGGCTGGCGTGTGCCGTTCCTGCTGTCCTCGATTCTGGTGATCGTCGGCCTCGTCGTGCGAGTGCAGATGGAGGAGACTCCGATCTTCCGCATGGCCCAGGAGCAGAAGAAGGTCGTCAAGTCCCCGTTGACCGAAGTGTTCAAGAAGAGCTGGAAGGAAGTCATCCAAGCCACGTTCCTGGTGGCCGTCACCTACACGCTGTTCTACACGCTGGCAACCTGGTCCCTCGCTTGGGGCACCAAAACCGTCGAGCAGGGCGGCGGAGACCTTGGTTTCACCAATCGTGAATACCTGCTCATGCTGATGCTTGCCATCTGCGTGTTCGCCGCGTTCATCGTCATTTCCTGCGTGAACGCCGATAAATTCGGCCGCAAGCGCGTGATCGTCATCTCGTCCTGCTGCCTCGTGGCATTCGCGCTGCTCTTCCCGTTCCTGCTTGATCCGTCGGTCGTCGGCCAGCGTAACTTCGCCGCCAACCTGCTGTTCCTATGCATCGGCTTCGCGTTGATGGGCACCGCATTCGGTCCGATCGGCGCGTTCCTGCCGGAGCTGTTCGACGCCAACGTGCGTTATTCCGGCTCCGGCATCGGCTACAACCTGGCCGCCATCGTCGGCGCGGCATTCGTGCCGACCATCGCCACTTGGCTGTCCCACCACTGGGGTGTGCACTCCGTCGGTCTGTACCTCGGCGTGATGGCCGTGTGCTGCCTCGTTGCGGTGCTGAGCTGCAAGGAGACTAAGGATGTTGATTTCACCAAGTGATCAATCGCCAAGTGCCGTTTGACCGGCTATTCAGCGACGTGTCAAGATGACATCGACGGAAGCCTTACTAAAAACGTTTGACGCGAATATAACCACTATGTGAACGTCAGCAACCAATATAAAGAAAGCGGGACTAAAACAGTTCCGCAGGAGAGGCGGGGTGGTTCCTCGGACACAATCCGGGGGAGTAATCTCCTAGGAACCATCGCCCGCTGTGAACAACCGAAACAAGAATTAAATATCGCGAGTTTGTTCGGGGATGCAAGTCCCGAATCGCTATAAAAAGAAAAATAAAGGAGCGCCTATTATGGCAGCAACTATCTGGTACGAGAAGGATGCCGATCTGTCCGTGTTCGATGGCAAGAAGGTGGCCATCCTCGGTTACGGTTCCCAGGGTCACGCCCACGCGCTGAACCTGCGCGATTCCGGTGTGGATGTCGTCGTCGGCCTGCGTCCTACCTCTAAGTCCGTGGAATACGCCAAGGAGCAGGGCCTCGAGGTCAAGCCTGTTGCCGAGGCCGTTGCCGAAGCCGACGTTGTGATGATCCTGCTGCCTGACCAGTACCAGGCCGCCGTGTACAAGAAGGACGTTGAGCCGAACCTGAAGCCGGGCGCTGCTCTGGCTTTCGCTCACGGCTTCAACATCCACTACGGCTACATCAAGCCGTCCGAGGATCATCCGGTGTTCATGGTCGCCCCGAAGGGCCCGGGCCACATCGTTCGTCGTGAGTACGCCGCCGGCCGTGGCGTTCCGGTCGTTGTGGCTGTGGAGCAGGATCCGGATGGCAAGACATGGCCGCTGTGCCTGGCTTACGCCAAGGCTCTGGGCGCTCTGCGCGCAGGCGCCATCAAGACCACCTTCACCGAGGAGACCGAAACCGATCTGTTCGGTGAGCAGGACGTGCTCATGGGTGGCATCAACCACCTGTGCGATATGGGCTTCGATGTGCTGACCGAGGCTGGCTACCAGCCGGAGATCGCCTACTTCGAGGTGTTCCACGAGCTGAAGATGCTGGTGGATCTGGCCAACGAGGGTGGTCTGAACAAGGCTCGCTGGAGCTGCTCCGACACCGCTCAGTACGGCGATTACACCTCCACCGTCATCACTGAAGAGACCAAGAAGCGCATGCAGTACCAGCTCAAGCGCATTCAGGACGGCTCCTTCGCCAAGGAGTTCATGGATGATCAGGCCGCTGGCGCTCCGAAGTTCAAGGAGCTGCAGGAAGAGTACAGCCACCCGCACTTGGAGACCGTTGGTCCGAAGCTGCGCGCCATGTTCTCTTGGAACAACCAGACGGACGCCGATGCCGATATGGCCGAGTCCTTCAACGGCAAGATCGCTCGTACCCAGGTTCAGTGATTTCGCTGTAGCGGCTGCATGTTAAGGGCCGCTGAATAACGTAGTAGCGCAATATGCGCGAAACGTGTTGGAAGCCACCGTCTCACCGCGGTGGCTTCTTTTTGTTGCTGTGTTGTTTTATGACTGGGATATTTCGTATGCGGGATCGCAGTACTGATTGTCGGGGGAGCCGCACGGCTAGGCGGTGGCCCACTTTGTGGACTCAATGCTTATTTAGGAAGGGACGGGAGTAGGATAGACCCCAGTTTGCAGGACAAAATCCATGCACAAAAACACGCGAATTCATCTGCGAATGGTAGAAACCCGAGCGCCGGGAGGCGTTCACCCCACTACATAAAAAGGAGTGCCAAGTACAATGGCTGCACAAATCTGGTACGAGAACGACGGCGATCTCTCGGTCCTCGAAGGCAAGAAGGTTGCCATCATCGGTTACGGTTCCCAGGGTCACGCTCACGCGCTGAACCTGCGCGATTCCGGTGTGGACGTCGTCGTTGGCCTGCGTCCGACCTCCAAGTCCGTCGAGCACGCCAAGGAGCAGGGTCTGGAAGTCAAGTCCGTTCCGGAAGCTGCTGCTGAGGCCGATATCATCATGATTCTGGCTCCGGATCAGTACCAGCGCACCATCTGGGCCAATGACATCGAGCCGAACATCAAGCCGGGCGCAGCTGTTGCTTTCGCTCACGGCTTCAACATCCACTACGGCTACATCAAGCCGTCCGAGGACCACCCGGTGTTCATGGTCGCCCCGAAGGGCCCGGGCCACATCGTGCGTCGTGAGTACGCCAACGGCCGTGGCGTTCCGGTCGTCGTGGCCGTGGAGCAGGATCCGCGCGGCGACGCTTGGGACATCACCCTGGCTTACGCCAAGGCTCTGGGCGCTCTGCGCGCAGGCGCCATCAAGACCACCTTCACCGAAGAGACCGAAACCGATCTGTTCGGCGAGCAGAATGTGCTCATGGGCGGCGTGAACAAGCTTGTTGAAATGGGCTTCGAGGTCCTCACCGACGCCGGCTACCAGCCTGAAATCGCCTACTTCGAGGTCTGCCACGAGTTGAAGATGCTCGTCGACCTCATGAACGAGGGCGGTCTGAACAAGGCTCGCTGGTCCTGCTCCGACACCGCCCAGTACGGCGACTACACCAACACCTGCATCGACGAGCACGTGCGTGAGCGCATGCAGTACCACCTGCAGCGCATCCAGGACGGCTCCTTCGCCAAGGAGTTCATCGAGGACCAGGACGCTGGCGCTCCGAAGTTCAAGGCTCTGCAGGAAGAGTACGGCAACGTCCGCATCGAGACCGTCGGTCCGAAGCTGCGCGCCATGTTCTCCTGGAACAACGGCAAGGATGACGACGCTGATATGGCCACCTTCACCGGCAAGATCGCCCGTGGCTGATGTGGCTCATTCGGCTAATCGCTGAGTCTTTTACAAGACCGCTGCCCTTACGGGTGGCGGTCTTTTTTGTATGTTCTGTCGCATATTGTTCTAGGATAGATATGTACGGTTTCTTACGGTTTTTCTATAGGAAGAGATGTCATGGTCACTGCGACTGGTCCCGCACCTGGTTCTGAAATGACAACGTCGGCTGAACCTACCGAAGACCGTAGCACGTCAGGAGTTCTGCACGTCGCCGCGATTTTCGCCTCGCATATGGTGTTGCAGCGTAACAAGCCCATCGCCGTGTTCGGCGCGCTTGATGCCGATTGCGCCGGACTTGAGGTTTCCGCGGAAATCCGCGATTTCGATGGTTCCGTGATCGTGCAGGCGCATGCGTACGCCTCCAAAGAGATCAAGAACGGTTTTTCACCGTGGCGCGTCATGCTGCCGGCACAGCCCGAAGGTGGCCCTTACACGTTGCGCGTCACCGCAGGCAACGATTTCATCGAATATTACGACGTACTGATCGGTGAAGTGTGGCTTGCCGGCGGTCAAAGCAATATGGAACTTGAATTGCGCAACAGTGAAGACGCCGAGGAAGCCCTCGATAACTGTGCCGATCCGTTACTGCGCTTCTACAATGTGCCGAAAACCGGTGTGATCAATCGCAACGCCGAACATGCGGCAAGCTGGCAGGAATCATCGCCCGAAAACAGTGGCGTTATGAGTGCCGTAGCGTACTATTTCGCGCGAAAACTGCGTGATGAACTTGATTCCGACCTTCCAATCGGCATTATCGACTGTTATATCGGGGGTACGTCGATTAGTTGTTGGATGAGCGAGGATGCACTGAATTCCAGCGAATCCGGGCGCGATTATCTTGCTCGCTACGAGCAGGCGGTCGCCGGTAAAACGCAGGAACAGTTCGATTTGGAGTATAGCGAATGGCAGTCGCGTTCTGATACTTGGAATGCGTCGATTGCTGCAGCTCGTGAAGCCGACCCCGATGTGACGTGGGATACGCTGACTCAACAGTACGGCGAATGCCCGTGGCCACCACCGATGACGCCGACCTCGCAGTGGCGTCCGACAGGTCCGTTCCATGCCATGCTGGAGCGCATTGTGCCTTACTCCTTGGCGGGATTCCTATGGTATCAGGGCGAGGAAGACGAGCCGTATTGCGGATCCTACCGTGAGTTGCTGGGCATGATGATTGGTGAATGGCGTGCGCTGTGGAGCGAAAGCCTGCCGTTCCTGATCGTGCAATTGCCGCAGTGGATTGACAAGAAGGTCGACGAGGGCGACGGCGATCCGATGCTGTGGCCGGTGCTGCGTGAAGCCCAGTGGGATGCCGCGCAGTCCATCGACAATGTGTTCGCCATCTGCACCATGGATTGCGGTGAATACAACAACATTCACCCGGTTGATAAGCGCACGCCCGGCGAGCGTCTCGGCAATTGTGCGCTTCGCCAAGTGTATGGTATGAGCCGTATTCCGGTGTATGGTCCGACTGTGCTGGGCTTCCGCTGCGACGAAGGCGGTCGCGTGCGTCTGTTCTTCCGGTACGCGCACGGCCTGCATTTCAGCGGTACTACGCCCGACAGTTTCGGCGATGAGCTTGCCAAGAGCCTGCCTTCGTTGGTGCGTTTGCCGGAACGTTCCGGTTTCGAGCTTGCCGGTGCCGATGGCGTGTTTCATCCAGCCTACGCCGCGATTTTCGTGGATTGCGATATTGACGATCTGGTCAACGCGAAGGTCAATGTGGTCGATTACAACGCTACGGAATTCGGTATTCCGATCAACAGCCGCAGTATCGGCACGATTACGTTGGCCACGCCGAAAGTGCCGCAACCGGTTATGATGCGTTACGCATGGCGTAGTTGGGGTCCGGCACCGTTGTTTAATGACAATAATCTGCCTGCTCACCCATTCAAGCTAGATCTGACCGATCACACCGACTCCGATCACGTTGAATAATCACGTTGAGTGATTGTCGATAGTTGACAATGAATAGCGTGCGATTGCTGTGCTTATAGTGTGCTGCAATCGCACGCTTTATATTGCGATTGAAGTCCTGCTGATCGCACGTCAGCCAAATACGAATCAAATACCAGTCAAATAAAAAATCGTTGAAAAATCAACGTTTTTGCGATTTATGCCACCAAAATCGCAGAAACGAATCAAATAAAATGCGCTGCACTGCGAGCGCATAGGCTATTGCCAGAGGTCCGGGCCGAATGATTCCAAGTATGCGGTCAGTTCGGCGGCCATCTGTTCGTCTTCCGGAACGCGCGGATGGCCATCCGTGCCGCAACCATTGCGTGAATACAAGAAATGTTTTACGTGAAACTCGCCCTCAGTGCCGCGGCCGTTGCCGTGGAAGATGGCGTGGAACTTACCGTCACAGCCAAGAGCTACGTGCGCGACCTGTTCTGCATGGCAGACAAGGTCGACGCGAAGGCTTCGGTGGCCGAGGGCATGGTCTCGCTGCTTCCGGGCGAAAGCGTCGTGCTGCATATCGCCACTACCGATGCCGCAGCGCTTGCCGCTCTGGGTGCGTTCGCAGCCGCCAACGTGCCGCGTTCCGCCAACGATCCGAAGCGCGAATGGTGAGCTTCCGCGAGTACGCCGTTTACTGAAGCGGTAGAAGAGTGGATAGAGGACTACTGAAATTTCAGTTGACGTGTTCGGTTGAGTAAAAACATAAGTTGAAGCGCCGCCAACCTTAAGAAACGAAAGTGTTGTGAACGCTGACTTTTCAAGAGGTTGGTCGGCGCTTTTACTGTACGATGTAGATGAACCGTTTAAGTTGCGATTTAAGCTAAGAAGAAGGACACGGACATGCCTATTCAAAAAAGCAAGGTGACGATTTTTGACGTTGCCAAGGCTTCGGGAGTCTCTAGTAGCGCCGTTTCGTATGCGCTCAACGGCAAGTCTGGTGTTTCCGATGTGACTCGAGACAAAGTGTTGAAGGTCGCACACGAACTGGGATGGAAGCCGAATGGCGCGGCACAGGCGCTGGCCAAAGCGAAGACGCGGCGCGTGGGTCTAGTGTTGGGTTACGACCCGAAGCTGCTTTCCGTCGAATCCTACATGATGGAACTTATTTCCGGTCTTGGCGCCGAGCTGGAAAAATACGATTATTCTCTGCTGGTACGCATGGCCGTGGGTGAGGACGCGAAGCTTTCGATCATCGATGATTGGATTGCTACTGGCAACGTCGACGCCATGCTGCTCGTCAATGTCGAGCTTGGAGACCCTTGCGTTGCCTTGCTTGAGGAGCATGAGGAGATGCCGGTGCTTGCCATTGCCGATGCCTCCGTGGTCGGCAATCTGTCGAGTCTGTCAAGCGCCGACGCCGATGCCGTGCGCCGAGCGGTGCGATACCTGTATGATCTCGGGCATCGTCAGATCGCCCGCGTCGGCGGTCCCGAATCGCTTGCGCACTCGTATATTCGCGATTCCGCCTTTGCGGACGTCGCTTCCGAGCTGGGCATGCGTTATCGTTGCCTGCACACCGACTACACGCCGGAAACCGGTCGCGAGGCCACGAAGCGCCTGCTGGCGTTCTCTGAGCATCCGACGGCGATCATCTACGACAATGATGTGATGGCGTTGGCTGGCCTTGGCGTGGCAGCTTCGCAAGGCATCAAAGTACCGGAGGAAATCTCCATCATGTCGTGGGATGATTCCCTCATGTGCACCGCGGCGTATCCGAACCTGACCGCCATGGGCCGTGACGTGGTCGATACCGGTAGGCAGGCCGCCGGATTGCTGCTCAAGCTGATCGGCGGCGAGCGTGTGGGGCATCTGATGGAAGGGCCGTACGAATTGCGTGCCCGCGCTTCGACCGGTTCCGCTCCGGCAGCGGAATAAGATGCGATGATGAGTTAATGCGATGATGAATTAAAAATTGCGATTGCGCATTTGCTGTGCCCCGACAAGGGCAGGATGAAAGCGAGCAGCGAGCCGATCGCGGCGATCGCCGCAAGGGTTACGCCATACAGGATTGCGACGGTGTTGCCGGACTGCTTCGACAGGTACCACAGGTCGAACGGCGCGAGTCCCCGGAACAGCCCGGGAATCGCGGATTGGAAATCAAAATCTGAAATCTGAAATCGTAATCTGAAATCAAAAAGCGCCCGTGCCCCTTGCTTGAGGCATGGGCGCATTGTTGCCTTACGACTTCAGGCGCGCTTCTGTGTGATCTGATAGGCGGCGAACAGCACGACCAGCCAAATCACGCCGGCGACCACTGCGATGCGATAGCTTGCGGAGAAGCACATCAGCACCACGACCAGCAGCATGAACGCGATCACCACATACGGCGTCACCTTGGCGAACGGCAGCTTGAACGCAAGTTTGTCAAGTGCTTCCTGGCCCTTCAATCCCTTCAAATCATTCGGACCGTCGCCGGCGGCGACAACGCGACGGAACTTAATTTCCGTAAGCATAATCATGATCCAATTAATCGCAGCGGCAATCGTGGCAATCGACATCAAATAATTGAACGCGAAATCAGGCCACACGAACACCACCACCACGGCGATCGCAATGATGATGGCCGACGTGATCACACCCCCGACCGGAACGCCGCGCTTGTTCAGGCGGCCCAGATACGCGGGCGCATTGCCCTGCTTCGCCAACGAATACAGCATGCGCGAGTTCGCGTACAGGCCGGAGTTGTACACGCTCATCACGGCGGTCAAGCATACGAAATTCAGAATGCCGGCGGCCGCATGCACGCCCACCGAGTCGAAAATCTGCACGAACGGGCTGGAATTGCCGTCGATCGTGCTCCACGGCACCACGGCCATAATCACGCCGAGCGCGCAGATGTAGAACACGAGAATACGCCAGATAATGCCGTTCGTGGCCTTCGGGATGGTGGTGCGCGGATTTTCGGTTTCGCCCGCGGTGATGCCGATGAGCTCGGTGCCGCCGAAGCTGAACATCACCACGACCAGCGCCATCAGCAGGCCGGTCCACGTGCCGTCCGCATTGCGAGACATCAGGCCATGCGGCAGGAATCCGCCGTCAACGGTAAACCAGTTGGCGAACGACGCGCGAATGCCCGAAGCGGTCGGCACATTCGCGATGATCACATACAAACCGCCGAAAATCATGGCAAGCACGGCCACGATCTTGATGATGGCGAACCAGAATTCAAATTCGCCGAACTTGTTCACGCCCATAAGATTCAGCGCCGCGATGGCCACCAGGAACACCGCCGCCGACACCCACTTCGGAATGTTCGGGAACCAGTAATTCACGAACGAGCCAACCACGGCCAACTCCACCATGGCCACGAGCACGTAGTTGAACCAGTAATTCCAGCCGGAAATAAAGCCGGCTCGCTTCGACCAGTACTGCGTGGCGTAATAGCTGAACGCGCCCGCCTTCGGATCCTCGACCGCCATTTCGGACAGGGCGCGCACGATCAGGAAAATCGCCAGACCGCCGATCAGATAGGCGAGCAGAATGGCCGGGCCCGCCAGCTGAATCGACTCGCTGGAACCATAGAACAGGCCGGTGCCGATCGCGCCGCCCAATGCGATCAATTGAATATGACGATTCTTCAAAGACTTGCGCAGCGTCGGCGGAACCGGCACATCGTCGGTTTCGCGCGGTTTCTTCGCAACGGTTGCGTCGCTCATGAATGCTTCCTCTTCTTGGGTGCCTCGGCAATATTCGGCAAATTCGGCAAAAGTTTGCGATCTTGGCGATGTTGCGTTCGGCAGTAGTGGTAGGTGACGCGCCTATGGTTTTTGGCATGGACTCGTCTTCCCCGATTGTAGCTGTAGCGCGTGGATTCGGTTTCATAGTGTTCAATAGTTCGATAGTTCAATAAAATGAAGGTTTTGGGAGCAATGGTTGGTGCTGCTTGAGCGCTACGGGCTGGAGGTCGTCATGGCATTCATCAAAGACATGGTGCGTATGTGGTTGCATGCGTGGAAGCGATTCATCTCCATCGCACTGATCTCGTTGCTGGGCGTCGCCGTGCTTACGGGCATTTACGCGGGTTGCCGAGACGCTTTTCTTGCGACGGATCGTTTTTTCGACACCCAAGGATTGCACGACATTCAGGTGTTGTCGACGGCCGGATTGACCGATGACGATATTGCCGAGCTCCGTAAGATTTCCGGTGTTGCGAAAGTGCAGGGCGAACGTTCGCAAACCGTGACCGTCGATTTGAACGGCAAAAAAACCGTGACCATGCAGGAGATCGGCACGAACGGCATTGACCAGCCGTATCTGCAGAGCGGACGCATGCCGGAGAAGTCCGGTGAGATCGCGGTGACGCGCAAATTCATCAAGGATTCCGGATATAAAAAGGGCGACCATATTACGGTGACACCGCAGGATTCGGCGTCTTCTTCTGTGTCCGATTCTGCAGAATTGGACACGCAGGATGGCAAAAGTGCCGCACGGGTGACCGATTCTGGTGAATCGGACAATCAGGCACCGAGCTTCCCCACCGAACTGACTATTGTGGGCGTGGTGCTTGACCCGCAGGATCTCACCAATCCAGACGGCTATTCGGGTACGAACGCGTTCCGTTCCTCCGCCACCAGCGACTACACGTTCTTTGCGCCGTCCGACGGTGTGACCGGCAGCATGTACACGGCCGTCACCATTCTCGTGAAAGGCGCCGCCGACAAGGACTCGTTCAGTGACGTGTACGACGACACCGTCAGCGAAGTAGCTGACCGCATCGACGGCACGGTGCGAACCAATCGCCAGAAAGCGCGTCATCAGGAACTACTCGACGCTGGAACCAAACAAATCGACGAGGCGAAAGCGCAAACCGACAAACAGTTCGCCGCAGCGCAACAGCAGATCGACAGCAATCGCAGCCAGCTCAATCAGCAAATCGACCAAATCGTCAATATGCAGGCGGGCGCGGCTGCAGGATCCCTCGACGAAACAACCCGTGAAACACTACGTGAAACGGTAATTGCCGCAAGCCCGCAATTAGCGGAAGCCAAAGCGCAACTCGACCAGGCGCAATCGAAATTGGATCAGCAGAAAAAAGACACCGAACGGACACTGCAATCCAAGCAAAACGAGCTGGAAGACAGCATTCCGCAAGTGCGTTGGTATGTGCAGGACCGGTCGCAAATCGGCGGATTCAGCTCGCTGAAATCTGATCTGGAATCCATCCAATCGCTGGGCAACGCATTCCCGATCGTGTTCTTGCTCGTGGCGGTGATGATGAGTCTGACCGCCATGGCGCGCATGGTCGAAGAGGATCGCGGGCTGATCGGCACATACATAGGGCTCGGCTACGGGCGTCTTGCGGTCGCCTCACGATACCTGTTGTTCGCGCTGTTCGCCTGCCTGATCGGCGGTGGACTCGGCCTGATCGCAGGCTTCCTTGGCATTCCGGCGTTCCTGCTCGTCGTGTTGCGAGGCTTGTATGTGATGCCGGACGTACGCTTGGCATACGACTGGCTGTACGGAACGGCCGGAGTCGCGCTGTTCGTGGTCGGCGTGCTTGCCGCAACCGTGTATGCGTGCGCGCAGGAAATGCGACAGAAGCCGGCCAGTCTCATGCGTCCGAAAGCGCCGCGTGCAGGATCGCGCATTCTACTGGAGCGTATCAAGCCGTTGTGGAATCGCATGAGCTTTCTCGGCAAAGTCACGGCACGCAACATTTTCCGTTTCAAATCGCGTCTGATCATGACGGTCGGCGGCGTGGCCGGCTGCACCGCGCTGATTGTGTGCGGACTTGCGATCAACGACACCGTTGCCGCATTGGGCGCGAAACAGTATCAGGACGTGTATCAGTACGATTTGATGGTGGTCGCGAACGATGATGACGCTGATGCGATGCGGCAGAAAGTCGCTTCGGATGGTCGCGTCACGTCGAGCATGGACGTGCGCGTTGAATCGGGTGATTTGACCGGCGATTCGGGGAGCGAAAGCATTCAGCTGGTTGCCGTGCCCGACAGTGAACGCAGCGAGTTCGGCAAGATGGTCACGTTGCAGCCGGTGCGCTCCAGTTGGGTGGATGGTGCGGCCGATACGGTAAGTCTGGGCGATGACGGCGTGATCGTATCGCAGTCCGCGGCAAGCGCGATGGGCGTCAAAGCGGGCGGTATGGTAACGCTGACCAACGGTGACGATATGCAGGCCGAAGCGCATGTCAGCGCGGTGATCCGCAGTGTGATCGGATCGGACGTGTATGTGAGCGAAACCTATTATCGCCAGCTGTTCGATACTGCTGCATCCGGTACGTCTTCCGCATCTTCTGTGTCCGATTCTGGTGAATCGGACAATCAAAGTGGCAAATCCGGTACCTCGAATGGCGCATCGTCAAACGACCGGCAACTGGTGTGGAACGCCATGTACGCGAAGCTCAAAGGATCGGGCGAATCCCAGGCCGCCTACGCGGAAAAGCTGGAAGACGATGACGCGGTCATGAAAGCCGTGAGCTGCGCGCACATGGCGGAAAGCTTCAAATTCGACCTGATGGGCGCGGTGGTCGCGCTGATCGTGGCGCTCGCGGGCGGGCTCGCGCTCGTGGTGTTGTTCACGCTCGCCAACACCAACGTATCAGAACGTGAACGCGAGATGGCCACGCTCAAGGTGCTCGGATTCTTCGACAAAGAGGTTCACCACTATGTGAACCGTGAAATGATGGTGCTCACCATGATGGGCGTGGTGCTGGGCTTGCCTCTCGGCCGTTTCGTCGGCGGATTGCTGACGGCTGCGTTGAATATGCCCGCACTGTATTTCGAAGTGGAATGCACGCCGTTGAGTTATGTGATTGCGGCCGGCGCGACCATGGCTTTCGCGCTGCTCGTGCAGTTGTTCGTGAATCCGGTGTTGGATCGTATCGACCCGATTAGTTCGCTCAAATCCGTCGAATAGGCGCATGTCTGAATGTCCGATTCTCCAGAATCGGACAACTAGACGGGTAAAAGTGCGTTACGGTTGTCCGTTTCTCCAGAATCGGACACTTAGAGTGCCGGAAAGGCTCGGATTCGTGTTTCAGTTCTTCGGATAACGGTAGTTGTGTGGCAGTTGCGTGGTGAGCTGCGGGTCCAGGCCGAGTTCCTTCAACTGCCGGTCGATTTCGCGGCGCGCACGTTTCACAAGTTCGGCTCGATATTCATCGCCATGTCCGGCATTGCTATGTGCCGCATCGCCATGTCCCATCGTTCCCATCTTCTCCAGTGCGTCCAATGTTTCCGCCATACGCTTGAGCCGGTCCTGATGGTGCAGCAGCGCGCGCACCTGCGCATGTTCGTGCACGATCGTCCGCCAATCGGATGGTGTGTGTGCAATCTCCCGAACCGCGGTGACCGGATGTACGTCGGCCACCTGATATGTGATCGAGCCAAGCAGCGGCATCAGGAACACCGTAATCGCGCCGGCTGCGACCAGTGTTGACGCGGTGTCGCCTTGCATGGTGCCGACCTTCACCGCCAGTGACGTGACGGCGACGATGATCGGCAGCGCGGTCGTGCAATACAGCGCTACGGTGACGCGATGATGCGATGACAGCGGATTCTCGCGTTTGTCGAGCGATAGCGCAACATATACGGGCACCGCGCGAATCAGCATGAGCATTACGATGAACGCGACGAGCAGCGCGGGTCGGCCTGCCACGGCGCGCACGTTGATCGCGGCTCCTGACACCACGAAAAACACAGGAATAAGGAATCCGTAGCCGACGCCTTCCAGCTTCATTTCCAGCGACTTGCTGCCGTCGGGGATGATGTAACGCAGGATGAAGCCTGCGGCGAACGCGCCGAGCACCGCGTCAAGTTCGAACAGTGCAGAAATGGTGACAAGGAAGATGAGCAGGAATGTGGTCAGTCGCATGAGCGTTTGCGATGACGTGTTCGCGTTTTCCGTAAGGAAACGGTACAGGCGATGGCCGGTTTTCAGTGCTTTCGTGGGTAGCATTGCGCACAGTAGACAGATGGTAAGGAACGCGCCGAGCACGAGCATGGTCTGCCAGCCGGTTCGGGTGGATAGCAGGATGGCCATGGCAAGGATTGGGCCGAGTTCGCCCCACGTTCCGTACGAGATGATGGCGTCGCCGATGGGGGTGCCTTCGAGGTTGCGTTCCTTGAGAATCGGCATGAGTGTGCCGAGAGCGGTGGTGGTAAGTGCTATTACCGTGGCGATGCCGTTGATGCCTTGCTTTGCGAAGAATGGAAGCAGGGTCACGACGAGTCCGGCGAGCCCCAAGGTGATGATCCATGTGACAAGGCCGACTTTGCCTTGATGTCCGGCGAGTCGTTTCGGGTCGATTTCATAGCCGGCGAGCAGGAATAGGAACGCCATGCCGAGCTCGCTCAAGAGTTTCACGGCGTCGTTCACCTCGATTACGCCCAGTCCGTACGGACCGAGTGCGGCTCCGGTGACGAGCAGCAGCACAGTTTGTGGAATGAACCTTCCTGGAATCAGCTGCGCCACAATCGGGCTGACGGCCGCCACCGCCATGATGATAGTCAATGAAACGAGCTCTTGCGTCATGTTTCTAGCCTAGTGAGTCTGCATGACGGTGTTCAAGGACGTGATGCCCCATGATGAGCCAAAGGGCACTCTGGGGCAAGGTTAAGTTTTTGTAAATTTTATGGGGGGGGGGTAATTCTATGAGCGTTACTATCTGTGCAAAATGGCGGAACTGTTTTGTTTTGAAGATGGAACTCCTTCTTTTCATTGGGGGAAGGGTGGGCTTTATTCGAGGGTTTTAACGAGGGTGCCAATGGGAAAGCTCCGATACGATTCTGAACCAAGCTGTTTAGGCAATATAGGGGGAGGGAAGAATGGTTGATGGAAAATTCACCGCAAAGGAGCGCGCGTATTTGGCCAGCCTTCCCGCAGTGGAAAGCGTGAGCGCGTCGCATATCCGGTATGCCGACAGTTTCCGCATCGAAGTCATGTGCAGATACAATGCGGGCGAATCGCCGGCCGCCATCTTCCGCGAGGCGGGTCTCGACCCGAAACTCATCGGATACAAACGCATTGAGCGGTGCATTGCACGCTGGAAAAAGCAGGAGGAACGAGACCGCCGCAACAGCAAGCGGGTGGACCGCGACGACCTGCGCGTCATTCGGCATCATGATCTTATGCGCGATGATGCGCAATCGTCGGCAACGGAATCGCAGGATGCGCTTTCGAAGCTCGCCCAAGCGCAACTCATCATCAACCAATGCGACGAATTGATCGCGAAACAGGCGTTGCGCATCGACGAACTGGAACGTGTGCTGCGAAAGCTTGTCGGGTGACGGCACGGTTGCGTGAGATGGAGGAAACGGCGGAATGGCATGACGGTCGTTGGCCGTCACCCGAAGAGGCTCCGATGGGTGGTCGACTTTCGTTGGAAAGTCGCTTTCCGTCGTTCGAAGAGGCGATTGATGTTGCCGACGAAATGCGTCAACGACGTCACGCTCGCGGCAAAACGCTGGCGATGCGTGCGATTGCGGCGCTGTTGATTGTCGCTGCGATCTGTATTGGCGGTTTTCCGGCGATGTTGCAGTATCGGTCGGCGCGTGATCTGTCGGGAACGTCGGTAAGATCCGCGCAGACGGTTGCGGGCTGGCCGTATCCGCAGGCGGATGACGCGTTCGCCGCGGCCCAGGACTATAACAAGCGGCTTGCGGAATCCGGACAGCCGATTTTGGGTGAGGCGAAGGATCCGTTCGCTGATGTGCGTGGAGGATCGCGTGCCAGTGTGTCCGATTCTGGTGAATCGGACAATGAAGCGGGTGAAAGTGGACCACAGTTGTCCGATTCTGGTGAATCGGACAATCAGAGTGGTGCGGGTACAGGCGCGGACGCCGGTTCCGCAAGCGCCAGTTCGGCGGACGCGGAGTACCGGAGTCTGTTGGATTCCGGCGGTGGCGTGATGGGTACGATTCGCATTCCGAAAATTTCCGTGAGACTGCCGATCTACCATGGCACCTCCGAATCGGCGCTCGCTTCGGGCGCGGGCCACCTGTACGGCAGCAGCCTGCCAGTCGGCGGCAAGAGCACGCATGCGGTGCTCACCGGGCATCGCGGACTGGTCGAGGCGGCCATGTTCACGCGGCTCGATGAAATGCGTGTCGGCGACTACTTCTACATCGAAGTGATGGGTCGAACGCTCGGCTATCAGGTGGACCGTATCACGGTGATCGAGCCGAACGACACGTCGCAGCTGAAAATCGTGCCTGGTGAGGATCGCGTGACCCTGATGACCTGCACGCCATATGGCGTCAACACGCACCGTCTGCTGGTTTCGGCCACACGTTCCGCCATTCCAGATGAGATTCCCGCCGAAAACGACGCGGTGAAGGATGCCCGCGCGATTGGTGCGATCACAGGTATTGCGACTCTCGTAGTGGGCGTGTTGTTGGTTTGGTTGCGACGCAAGCCGTGGCATATTCGCAGGCATGCTGCTTGGTGGCCGAAGCGCGGCTGATTCGGTTACATTTGCGTGAATAATCGCGCTTTTCGCACGTTTTTCCTTTTGTGATGTCGGGTGATTGCGCCGTAGGAAATGTGTTGCAGGGATTTTGTTGTTGCGCTGTTGCCAAACCCCGACTTTCCCGCACGTAGGGTGTGCGCGCGATTGTTTGATTTCCTTTAGTTTTCAGGGTTGAAGCAGTGTCGGATTGCTCCAGGCGAGTCAGTGGCGCGATTCGATGAGAGACGTGAATTAAGGGGATGCATATGAGACATGCGCACAACGAGGCAAAGCCGAGGGGAAGCTTTGTTCAACGCATGGTTGCGGCGCTCGCTGCGATTGCCATGCTTGGCGGCTTGGGTTACGTCACCACGTCTTCCGCCATTGCGGAAGACGACCAGAATCCTTCCGGTGACACTTCCACCTTGCAGCCTGCGAATAGTAAAAGCATTGCCAAAATCGAAGGTGGAGACGGTGATCAGTATGCGTTGCATTTGACTGCGTCCGGCGATAGTTCGTCGTCCACGGTTACGACCGTGGTGCCTGCCGATATTGTGCTGGTGCTTGACAAGTCCGGCAGTATGAAAAACAGCAACCGTGACACGAATGCGAAAAACGCTGCCACGGCCTTGGCGAGTAAGCTTCTGACGGCCGCGAATGCCGCTCTTCCGGCTGAGCAGCAAGTACAGATGGCGGTGGTGACGTTCAGCGACAGGGCGCGAACAACTTCGCAGTTCACGACTTCCCCTGGCGCTATCGGCACGGCCGTCAGTGCGTGGCCAAATGGCGGAACCAACTGGGAAGACGCCCTGAAAACAGCGAACGATCTGTCGTCGGGACGTTCCGGTGTGCAGAAGCATATCGTCTTCCTGTCTGACGGCAATCCGACCTTCAGAATCACATCCTATTCCGGATGCTTCAAGTGGAGTGGGTTCGGTCAGGGATGGGAAAGCCATCCTGAATACGGGACACAGGCGGAGTGCGAGGCTAACAATAAGTGGTTGGACCAGTCCTACCAGTGGAAAACCGACCCGGACGGCTCGGACGGAAACATCCACGGCGAGGGCGATGACGATAGCTACGGCTACAACTATGCGGCCGCTCTGTCGGAAGCCAACGAACGCGGGAACGCAGCCCTGTATGTGGTGAAGGTTTCGGCCGACGCCAATAAGATGAGCGACCTAGCCAAAGAAGCGAACGCCGTCACCGGCAAGGAATACGACGGAACGTCCGCGGACAATCTGACGAAGGCATTCGAACAGATCTACAACACCATCACCACAACCGCGAAAATCAGAGCGTATTCCATCACCGACACCCTGTCTCAATGGGTTGATCCGGTCGATTTCGCCGATGTGGCAAACGGCACCGATATCACGCAATATGTGACGGTAACCAACAATGGCACAACCGTAAGCGGATATACGGCCGTCTACAACGTCGACGACAACGGCAATCGCACGATTACCGTGACATTCAACAATAGGAACGGCATGATCGTCGACAAAAACGAAACCATCGACGTTTCCTTCAAGGTAAAACCAAGCGACGCCGCATATGCGGATTACGCAAGCAAGCAGCAATACCCGGACACGGGAGAAGCCAATACCGGCAATGAATCCGCAGGAAAGCAAGGATACTTCTCCAATGCCGGAGCGCATCTGAACTACTGCGTGGTCACGTCCGTTAACGACCAGGAATCGGAATGCACCCAACAGACGCTCGACTATGCCAAACCGGTCGTGCAAGTCAGACTTGGCCAAATCACCATCAACAAGGTGTGGTCCGACGGTGCGAGCAAGCATGCGAGCGACGCGGTGACGGTCCAATTGCAGCGCACGAAGACCGGGGAAGCGGCCGCACAGGCTGAAAAAGTAGGCGATCCAATCACGTTGAACGCGTCGAATAATTGGACGGCCACGATCGGCAGATTGCAGCCCGGATACACCTACAGCGTGGCTGAAACGTCGGAAGACAGCCGCTACGCGGTCTCCTACCAGTATGGCAATGCTGCGAGCAACGCGACCGGCGTGGACCTCACCAAAGCCATGGTCTGGCAGAGTGACGGCAACGGCGGCAACATGACGGCCACATTGACCAACACGTTGAAGAGCGCGACGCTATCCAATGTGATCACCGTGCAGAAAATCCTAGAGGGGCGCGACTGGAAGGCAGGCGATTCGTTCGATTTCGAACTGACCGCAGACGGCGACGCGCCGCTGCCGGCCGATTGCGCGCAACAGGCGCAACAGTCGTGCAAGGTGACGGTCGCCTATGATGCTGATTCCCCGGATAGCCAGCATTCCGCAACGTTCGGTGACATCACCTACAACGCTGGAAAAGCCGACTACACGTACACCATTACGGAAGGCAACGGCAATATCGCAGCCCTGCACTATTCGGGCGCGAAATACCAGATTGTGGTCGCCGTTACCGAAACGAACGGCGCATGGACGGCTTCGGTGAAATCCGTGACGAAACTGCTCGACGACAACGGCAAGAACGTTTCCGAATCGCAGAAAATCGGCGATCCGATCGCATTCACCAATACGTATGTGGCGGTGTCGGCGTTGCCGTTGACGGGCGGAACCACGGATCGTCAATGGCTGCTGGTTGGCGGCTCGATCGGCGGACTCGCAGTACTGCTGGTTGGCGCGGCTGGCGTCTGGAACAGCAGGAAGCGTCTCGTCTGAGACGGTTCCTCGGGCTGGACTGCCCTACCAACCTTCGCAGGGCAGTCCAGCCGTGCATCACAAATTTTGTGGATCCAGAGCATGTTGGGCTTCGGATCCCGTTAGCAGAAACAAACACAACATCAACAACACAAGGAGAGGGGATTCTCATGAAGATGAGGAAACTTTTCGCCGGTATCGCCGCCGCTGCGACGTTGCTGGGCGGCATGGCCCTGGGCGCAACCAGCGCACAGGCCGACGGCAGCGGCACTGTCGTCAAGAGTGATGTGAATTTCACATTCACTGCTCAGGACGCCAAGCAGCTGACCAATCGTAAGCTGGACGCCTACAAGATCGCTGACTACGTGCAGTACGGCACTGGTAGCAATGCAACGTACGGTGTGCAGACTGCCGGCACGGTGACGGATAACTCCGGCATCAAGGCTGCGCTCGAAGCTGCTGTTGCAGGCACTAATAAGACGGTTCCGACCGATGGCGGCGATCTGATGGCTTGGGCGCTCGCCGAAGGCGTGCTGTCTGTGGACAATTCTGCAGATGGTGCATGGAATAATAGCGCTTCCCGTAAGTTTGTGGAATCGCTGAAGACCACGACTGACAAGCTTGGTACCGCAGAAGAGGTTGATTTGGGTGCTGCCGCTAATGGCACTTCCGCTACTGTGACGCTCCCTGCAGGCCTGTACCTGTTTGTGGACGCGGATTACTCGGTTGGCACCAATGGAGCTGCCACTCCGTCTATCGCAATCCTCGTTGGCTCCGGTAACGTTAAGGATGGCGTGCTGAATCCGCTCACTGAGGCAACTGTGGCCATTAAGAACCAGACCACTGCCGTGACCAAGAAGGTGAATGGAGCGGACGTCATCACCGCTTCCGTTGGCCAGAAAGTGACATACACCATTACGAGCAAGGTGCCGCAGAACACGCAGTACTACAGCGATTACGGCTACACCTACACGGATACCCCGTCTGCTGGCCAGACTGTGGATTTCGATTCCCTTAAGGTGACGGTCGGCGATAAGAGCCTGAACAAGGGTACGGATTACACCGTGGCCCAAAACAAGAATGGCACCTTCACCGTCACCATCAGTTCCATCCAGAAGCAGACCGCAGGTGCACTCATTACTGTGACCTATGCTGCCAAGGTTACTGAAGCGGGAGCCTCCGGCAGCAAGGCCGTGACTAACGCGGTCGTGCTCTCCGACAATGGTGCTGAAGCTACTGACAGCACTATCATCACCAATAGCGGGTTCTCCTTTACCAAGACCGACGCTCAAGGCAATCCGCTGGCCGATGCTACGTTCACGATCCGCGTTCCGGGTGTGGATGGTTCGTTCACCGCCACCTCTGACAAGACCGGCACAGTGACCTTCAAGGGTCTTGCAGATGGCACCTACGAAGTCAACGAAACCACGGTTCCGAATGGCTTCCAGCAGAGCCTCAAGGCCAAGTTCAATGTCATCATTGAGAATGGTGAGGTCAAGTTCAGGGGTACGGATGTGTGGGGCCTGGCTCCGAAGGAGTCTTCCGATAAATACCAGGTCAAGAACGTGAAGAACGTCACCCAGCTGCCGCTCACCGGTGCTGCGGGCACGACCCTCTTCACCGTGGTGGCGCTGCTCGTGGCAGGTGCCGGCGTTACCGTCGCACTCAAGTCGCGCCAGCGCGTGCGCTGATACGTACTCAAACGTGAAACAATAAGCGCATAAGCAGCCATAAGCGGGCATTCGCGGAAACCATCCGTGGATGCCCGCTTTTCATGTCTTTTCGTGCCTTTCCATACTTTTTAGGGGTGAAGGTTTTGCACGGGGCAATACGGGATCGAAACGGGTGAAATCCGGTACCAAACGGCGAAATCCGGCATGAAAAACATCCGCAAGTGGCAAAACAGGCATCAAAACATGCGTCAAACAAAGCAATCATGCAGGGGTTGCAGGTGGGGGCATCTCACGACAATGGCACCCTACAATCGCAAGCACATCCATGAAAACAGTGGAAAGGCGGGTGTCATGGCACGAGGTGGGGGAGCATTCAGCGACGAGGAAATCCAACTATTGCGCGGACTGCCGGCGGTCGCCAACGTAACGCGCAATCGCATCACCTACGCCGATTCGTTCAAGCAAGTGTGCACCATACGCTACTTGACAGGCGAATCGCCAACCAAAATCTTCCGGGAAGCGGGACTTCCGCCGGATCTCATCGGATACAAGCGCATCGAACGGTGTGTGGATCGTTGGAAAACGTCGGCCATCAAATCCGTGACCGGCAGCGGCAACATGAGCGACAGCGAGATCATCGCGCAACTCGTCAACCGGTATGAGCATGCGTTCGTGATGAGGCGCAACCTCGATAGCATCACCAACAGGACGATGGAACATATTCCCGTCAAAGCGCAAGGCGACGACGGCATCGACGTGGGAACCGCGAGCATCATCATCAAACAGCAGGCACGCCGTATCGACGAACTGGAGCGCGCGAACGCCGAACTGCGCGGGCAAATCGCCGCCACCGCCTGACCCAGACCATCGTTATGCTGCGTAAGTGTCTGATTCTGCAGAATCGGACAAGCGAGGCGCGATTTGTGTCGGACAGTTGGGCGTATCTCACTTATATATGGCAGTCAGCCTGCGGAAATACGCCCAAAACGTACCCCCTAAGTGGTGTTTTGCCGTGAGCAAGTGCCATATATAAGCGAGAAAGTAGTGGTCAACCTCGTGAATCTGCCATGTATAGGCGAGATAGGGCGGCAGGGGGGTATGGCGAGGCGAAAATACGGGAATAAGGTGGTCGGATGGGCACGGTTGACCACAAACGGGATGCGCCAGTGCCGCAAAATCTGCGTACGTGCCCAAAAACAAAGCTTCGGCGGGCGCAATGTGCGGTTCGCGGGGTAGGGTAGTGAACATTATGACTTCCGAGAACACCAATTCCGCGGGCTCAAGCGCCGCGCACATCAAATCCGTCGAAAGCCTCGACCAAAGCAACGAAATGGAGCGAGGCCTGAAAAACCGCCACGTCCAGTTCATCGCCATCGGAGGCACCATAGGCACCGGCCTGTTCCTAGGCTCCGGCAAGTCGATCGCACTGACCGGCCCGAGCATCATTTTCGTGTACATCGGCGTTGGCCTGATTATGTTCCTGCTGATGCGTGCCATCGGCGAAATGATGTACAGCGATCCTAGCCAGCACACGTTCATCAACTTCATCACGCGCTATCTCGGCCGCGGGTGGGGCAAGTTCGCCGGCTGGACGTATTGGATCGTGCTCATTCTGACCGGCATGACCGAAATCACCGCCGTAAGCACATATTTCGTAACGTTCTTCGGCACATTCGGCATAGACCTGAACTCGTGGAAGTGGTTGATCGAACTGTGCTTCCTCGTAGCGCTCACCGGCATCAATCTGATTGCGGTGAAAGTGTTCGGCGAGGCGGAATTCTGGTTCTCCATGATCAAGATCACGCTGATCGTCGGTCTGATCGTCACCGCCATCGTGATGCTGATCATCGGCTTCAGCTACCCCGCCACGCACATCGAAGGCGTGGACGGCACGGTGTCGGGTGCCACGGTGAGCCTTACGAATATCACCGACGGCTTCCAGCTCGCGCCGAACGGTTGGATGAACTTCTTCATGAGCTTCCAAATGGTGTTTTTCGCCTACCAGCTCATCGAATTCGTGGGTGTCACGGTGTCGGAAACGCAGAATCCGCGCGAGGTGCTGCCGAAGGCGGTGAACGAGCTGATCATGCGTATTCTGATCTTCTACGTGGGCGCGCTGATCGCGATCATGGCTATTGTGCCCTGGCGTAACTTTCACGAGAATTCCGATGGCTCGTTCGGTTCGCCGTTCATCATGGTGTTCAAATATGCGGGTCTTGATTGGGCCGCCGCCCTGGTGTTCTTCGTGGTGATTACGGCTGCCGCGTCGGCGTTGAATTCGCTGATTTATTCGGCCGGTCGTCACTTGTATCAGCTTGCTTCGGATTCCGAGTCGCCTGCGATGGCGCGTTTGGCTGAGGTTTCCGACCACAAGGTGCCTGCGAAGGCGATCGTCGCTTCGGGTTGCATGATTCTGTTCTCCCCGATCATCAACGCGATTCCGGGTATTTCCGGCGCGTTCGTGCTATTCGCTTCGGCCGCCAGCGCTGTGGTGATTTTCATTTACGTGCTGACGATGCTCGCCCACCACAGGTATCGTCAGAGCAGCGATTTTCTACCGGACGGTTTCGTCATGCCCGCTTGGCAGGTGTTTGATTGGATTGCGATCACGTTCTTTGTGCTCGTGTATGTCACGTTGTTCCTGTCGACGGACACGATTGGTTCTGCGATTGCCGGTCTGATTTGGCTGGTTGCGTTTGGCGGATATTGCCTGCTACACGAACGATTCCAGAATCGCGATCTTAAGGAAGCCTTGCAGCAGTAACGTTTGCAGGTAACGCAGGATACAAGTAAGGGGCGTTTGCCGAACGTGAGTGCATCACGTACGTTCGGCAAACGCCCCTTTCAGCATGGTCTTTGCGCGAATCCCCATTACGGGATCCAGTGCAAATCAGCCGATGTAGTCGGCCTCGTTCGTCGGGCTGGACGGCACGGCATGATCTTCCGTAACCTTGCCCAAGCCAGACAAATACGCTTCACGACCCGCTTCGATCGCCTTCTTGAACGCGCGTGCCATCAGCGGAATATTGCCGGCGGAAGCGATGGCCGTGTATGCCATCACCGCGTCCGCGCCCATTTCCATGGCTTCCGCAGCCTGGCTCGGACGGCCAATACCAGCGTCGATGATCACCGGAACATTGGAGTTCTTGATGATCACTTCAATGAAATCGCGTGCACGCAGACCCTTATTCGAGCCGATCATCGCGCCCAGCGGCATTACGCAAGCCGCACCCGCGTCTTCAAGACGCTTCGCCGCAATCGGATCGGGGAACATGTACGGCATGACCACGAAGCCTTCTTTTGCCAGCTGTTTCGTGGCTTTGATGGTTTCCTCATTGTCGGGCAGCAGATACTTCGCCTCATGTTCGATCTCCACCTTCACAAAGTCCGTCTGGCACACTTCGCGGGCGAGACGTGCAATACGCACCGCTTCCTCGGCATTGCGTGCGCCGGACGTGTTCGGCAGCATGGTGATGCCTTTCGGAATGTAATCGAGCAGATTGTTTTCGGTGGTACGGCAGCGACGCAACGCCATGGTGACGATCTGCGTGCCCGCGTTCTCAATGGTCGCCTTGATGAGGTTCAGATCGTAGCGGCCGGAACCGAGAATGAAGCGGCTCGTGAACTTGTGTCCGCCGAGGATCAACGGATCGGCGTCGCCGGTGGCGATTTCGTCATACGCGTGCGCATCCGGTTCCGGCAGCAGTGCGGTGTTCGTGGTGGTGCCGACCAGCTCGTCGAGCGTGGCGTTCGGTGCCGCCGCGAAGTCTTTTTCCGCGGTGGTGATCGTGTTTTCGGTGCTCATGGTTAATCCTTACTATGCGATTAGTGTTGTGTCATTCGTTGCGATTTGCGATTTGCGATTGCAATTGCGTTTGTGTTTGCGTTTCGCTGTCAGGCGTCTTCTTCGCCGAGAATCAAGCGAGTGATCATATTGGCTTCATGGCAGGCGACCACACCCACGCGCGGTGCCATCAGACCAGCGCCCGGCACCGGAGCGGTTTCGCCGTCGCCGCAGAAGTAGAAATTCTTCGAAACGCGACGAGTATTCACCAAATTGGAACTGCGGAATCCCGCCATTCCAGAAGCGCTCACCAGCTTCTTGTTCGGCAGATTCTCAAGCACGGCATTCACCAGCATCGTCTTGTTTTCCGGCACGTCGAACGCTTCGCAAATAATATCCTCATTGTCGAACAGCGTCGGCACGTTCTCGTCGGTCACTTTCACGGTATCAATGGTGATATCGATAAAAGGATTGATCTGACGCAAGTTACTGCGCAATGCTTCCGTCTTGTACTGCCCAAGATCCTTCAAAAAATACTGCTGACGATTCAGATTCGTCATATCCACGCGATCAAAATCAATCAAATGCAGGTGACCGACGCCAATGCGGGTCAACGCCACCGCAATGGTCGATCCGAGGCCGCCGCAGCCGCAAATGGCCACGTGCGCCGCGTCGAGCTTGTCTTGCGTGGCTGCGGTATGGCGGTCGAGCAGGGCCGCGCGGATTTCTTCGCGGCTGACGAGCGTGGTCGGGTCGGGCTGGTTGTCGAAAGCGTGCTGGCGGGCGTCGATCTGCGCCTGCGAT
>ENA-OZBR01000174-OZBR01000174.1-human-gut-metagenome-genome-assembly--contig:-NODE-174-length-30654-cov-9.779666_pt1 | contig 30654 bp, 23 predicted proteins | sample MGYA00243981_ERZ653524 | MGnify/ENA primary metagenome ERZ653524 (study PRJEB26926, sample SAMN06165084) | human gut metagenome | biome: ENVO:00009003; feature: ENVO:2100002; material: ENVO:00002003...
CGAGATCTAGTACGGTCTCGTGGGCTCGGAGATGTGTATAAGAGACAGTATATGTACAATCTTTTTCTATTTGTATTTTAAATGGATTATCTTGTTTTTTTCCTGTATAATAAATCTGTCACAATCCGATACAGTCATGAAAATCAGAACGATTTTTTCCATCTTTACCGGACCATGTACGAATTATTTTTTAGAAATGAGGGACAGCGGCATGGAAAAAAGACAACGATATCAGGGATTTCGAAAATTCAGTATTAGAACCAGGCTGATCATAGCGCTTTTCCTGATCTCTATTGTACCATTAACAGGAATCAGCTTCTATTCGTTTCATATTTTTTCAGAAGCGCTTCGGGAAAAACTTTCCACTTCCATCTCACAGACTTTATCCATGATCAATCTGAATATGGTAAGTGAGATTGAAAAGTATCAGTATCTCTGCGGCTCCATCTGCATCAGTCAGGAAATCAAGGACGGTCTTCTGAAAAAGGGTATGACAGATACGGAAAAGAATCAAGCCATCAATGAAATCCAACATATGATTCGAAGTAAAATCATCTATCCTGCACAGGCAAAAAACATTACAGTATATGATACAGATGGGAATATTTTTTATGATTTGGGATATGATGGGTTATATTCGGATGATGTAAGCAGGATCCTGAGTCGTCTTGAAGAAGAAAATCAGGATGTATGGGCATACGCACATACTTACCGTAACCGGGACATCCTGATTCTTGGAAGAAGAATTTATGAACAATACAGTCAGAGTCGTGTAATTGGTTATACCCTGATTTCCATTGATGAAAAAATTTTTTCCAAAACAGTACTGGAACCAGTAGGTCTGGCTGACTCTTCCAATATTATGTATCTGAATATGGATGGAACAATCCTTTCTTCCTGGGATCGTAGTATTCAACTGGGGCAAAAAACCGAAAAAAAGCTGCTGAAAAATATTCAAGCAAGACTTCCAAACAGAACAGATTTTTTCAGCATTTACAAAGATGGCGAAGAACAGCTGGTTACTTATATTTTCAATAAAAACCTGAACCAGCTGTTTGTATATACCATGCCATATCATTATATTAATTCTGAAGTTAACACTATGTTTTGGAAAATCCTGGCTGTGGCATTCTTCCTTGTTCTACTCTGCATTGGAATTGTAGCTATGGTGTATCCTGGAATTACCTCCCCCATCAGAAGCATGCTGGATTTTTGCAGGGAATTATCAAAGGGAAATCTTTCCGTACGGATCCAGGATGACCACAAAGACGAACTTTCCGATCTTTCCGGAAGCATGAATCATATGGCAGATACCATTGAGAGCCTGATGAAACAACAGAAAAGCCAGGAAAAGAAAAAAAGAGAATTGGAGCTACAGATGCTTCAATATCAGTTAAATCCTCATTTTCTTTTCAACACTTTAAACAGTCTGCGCTTTGTAGCCGCCATGCATAAAGACCAGATTGTAAGTGATGGAATCCAGGCCCTCAGCAGTCTTTTGCAAAATACACTGACTAATAAAAACGAGTATATAACCATTCAGGAAGAGCTTGAGAACCTGGAAAACTACTTCGCGATTTTAAGAATCCGGTATGCCGGAAGCTTTGAGTACTCTTTTGACGTAGAAGAGGAAGAACTGCTCTCCTGCCTTGTTCCTAAACTAATCCTGCAGCCCCTTGCAGAAAATTCTGTTATGCATGGTTCTTCTGATGACGGCTCCGTTATGGAAATTCTAATCACCTGTTGGGAAGAAAACAATCATCTTATCATAGAACTCTGTGACAATGGAAAAGGATTTGAAGTGACACCTGCAGCGCTGGAACCTCATACAAACCGGAAAAAGATTGGAATTACCAATGTAAATGACCGAATACAGCTGAATTTTGGAAAGGAATATGGACTTAAGGTCAATAGTCACCCTGGAGAAGGAACCACATGTACGCTGACTCTTCCCTTACTATATGTACAAGAACTGTCAAAAGATTATAACAACTAAAAATCACAACCACTTTTGCCCACAGAAAGGACTTTTATGTACAGTATATTAATTATTGACGATGAACCAATCGTAAAAATTGCGCTTCGCTCCATTCTTCCCTGGGAAGAGCATGGTTTTTTCATTTGTGGAACAGCATCAAATGGTCTTGAGGCTGTTCCACTGATTGAAAAACATCATCCGGATATCATTATCACTGACCTGAAAATGCCTGAAATGGACGGACTGGAACTAATTCGTTTTCTGAAGGAAAAAGAATATCCCGGAGAAATACTGGTACTAAGCAACTACGAAGACTTCGATTCAGTAAGAAGTGCATTGCTTTTAGGTGCTGCAGACTATCTGTTAAAAATCAAAATTCAACCAGATACACTCCTTGCCTGTCTGAACAAAACCACAAAAAAAATGCAAAATACAGCTGACCGAAAAGATTCCATTCTGAAAACAGACATCACTGAACCCATAACCGATCATCTTCTCTCCTTTTTTCAGGGAGAAGAGTCTCTCGATTCGTTCATTGAAAGATATGGAGCAGAAAAATTTGGATTTATGAAACATTCCTGTGCTGTATGCTATGTAACGTTTGAAAAATTTTTATCAAATGATGCATTTTCTATATCAGCTAATCTGCTGCGAGATATGATACTGGATGCTGTTCAGGGAGTGCTACAGCCATACATTCTTGTTCTTAGTGCCCATAATGCGCTCGTAGTATTTTCCCAAAAAGAATTAATGTGCAGTCAAGTAAAAGTGGAACAGCTGATAAAAAAGCTGTATAACCGTTTTACCATGTACCAATCCTTTGCACCAGATATGCCATATAAAGAAAATCTGAAAAATTATGAAGAGGCCAGGACCACATATCAGGACTTTCTTCATAGTGAGGGGCATTATAAAAATGATGTTGCCAAAACCCTTACATACATAGAAAATAATTACATGCACCGTCTCACATTATCCTCCATTTCGGCAAATGTCAATCTCAGCACTAGCTATTTATGCCGTGTTTTCAAGTCCGAAGTAGGAACAAGTATTACCAGCTACTTAAACAATCTGCGGATAAGAAAAGCTGCTACACTGATAAAGGAGAATACCTTTTCCCTGAAGGAGATCTCCGTTATGGTAGGAATTGACGATCAACTTTATTTTAGTCGATTATTCAAAAAGTGTATGGGAATTTCACCTTCTGAATATGGGAAACGATTTCATCTATAAGCAGGTAATCTGATATAAAACAGCAGGATGTCTTATAATCACAAGATATCCTGCCTTTCATATATCATAATATATTCTTTATATCAGCGTCTTCTGATAACTGCTTCCAGCATTCAGGACGATTTCTTCTTCCATACCATTATATAAGATTACCAGTTTCGCATCAATTGGAGATTTCAGATTTATTTCCGTAACCCGTTTTTCTTTCCACTTGAAATTAAGTGTGATATTACCAGGCGCTTTCACGCCTTCTGCCATCCCATCTTTCCATTCATCTGGTAATGCCGGAAGAAAAACAATTTTCTGCTCTTCATACTGAACTAGCATTTCCAGCACAGCAGCAGCAAATCCAAAATTACCATCAATCTGAAACGGAGGATGGGCACAAAGCATATTCGGATATATCCCGCCACCTACCAGACTGCATGCTTCTTCTCTTGTTAAGCGAAGCTGATTTTTTAATAAAGTCAGGGCATGATTTCCATCTCCAAGTTTTGCCCACAGGCAGGCTTTCCACGCCATACACCAGCCGGTTCCCTTATCCCCACGCCTTTCCAAAGAAGTTCTGCAGGCTTCTATAAGAGGTTCATTCTCTTTATGAATCTGGTTTCCAGGATATAATCCAAACAGGTGAGAAATATGTCTGTGATTGATATCTGCTTCCGGGTAATCATAAAACCATTCCTGAAGCTGCCCTTCTTTCCCAATTTTATAGGCAGGAAGTTTCTGAAGCACATTTTTGACTGCATTTGTAAAATCTTCTACTCCCAGAATTTCACATGCTTTTAAATATAATCCAAACAGTTCTCTCAATATGCTGATATCCATTGTTGACGCAAACGTAACACTATGCGTCGTCATATCTGGTGCAAGGAATGTATTTTCAGGTGAAGTAGAGGGAGCAGTTACATAATATCCCTTATAAGGTACCAGATAGCCCAGGTAAAATTCTACGGCCCCTTGTATAATCGGAAATGCCTTCTTTTTTAAAAAAGCTTCATCCAATGTATAGCAGTAATGTTCCCATAAATGACAGCATAACCATCCAGAACTCATCGGCCACATGGAATATGTACAGGGATTTTCGTCCTGTCCAAATTGTCCAACCGGGCTTGAGTGTCCCCAAATATCCAGATTATGGTGGCTTACCCAGCCAGCCAGATGATAAACATCCTGAGCTGTTTTTTCACCTTTTTTTGAGGTACGTTCTATAAGTTCAAGCAAAGGCATATGACAGTCACTTAAATTTGCTTTTTCTGCCATCCAGTAATTCATTTCCGTATTAATATTTACAGTATAATTACTGCTCCAGGGAGCACGCATATGGTGATTCCAGATTCCCTGAAGATTTGTACATTGTGAACCGGGTACAGATGAACAGATCATCAGATAGCGGGCATAATGAAACATTTTTAATGCAAGTTCATTATCGGGTGTATAATTAATGTCAAGATGCATCCTATCAAAATAATTTGCGTATACATCCATATGCGCCTTTTTTTGCTTTTCATATTGAATGTGCTGGATGTTTTCCATCATACAGTTTCTTTTTGAAAAAAAGAGTTCTTTTTGTTTAAAATCAGTTACTCCGGACACGTAAATATACACATCATTTGGAGTATTTATAAAAAGCTTATCCGCTTGCTGATATACATTTCCACCGTTCGTTTGTACATATAATCCAATTGCAAAACGGATTCCCTGCCCCTCTTCATAAACGACAGGAACTTCGCAGGAATAATAAGGTGGTGCAACATAAATGGGTGCCTGCCCTTCTAATATAATTCCATTTTCTGCAAAAAAAGCAGATTTGTGCTTTATTTCACTTTCCAGTGTTATTGACATTTCAAGATTGCAATTTGGAGAAGTATGATAATGAATTGCCATCACTGGTTCTGACATACTCACAAAAAATTCTCTTTGATAAATCAAATCATCCTGGCAGAATTCTATTTTTTCAGTTGCATTCGTCAGGCACAGTTCTCTTCTATAAAAGCTGTTTCCATTTTGAATGGGTTCTTTCACATTAATGGAAAGCGTTCCTGCAGGCAGATAGCTTTCTGTCCAGTCTCCTAACACATTTTCTTTGCAATAATTCTCTGCTCCCTGGTAATCCCCTGCAAAAATGTGTTTTCTAAAAAAATCCCAGTCGACATTTTTGTTGGGATTTTCCTTGTTTCTTCCATTTCCAGACCAAAGCGAATCCAGATTCAATTCTATTCTTTCATTTTGAAATCTTCCATAGGACATTGCTCCCATGGTTCCATTTCCAAGGGGCAGCGCTTCATTCCAGGCTTCTGCTGGTTTATCAAAAATAAGTGCTAAGCGATCCATAACCCACTCCTCAATTCTAGTACATCGTTTTCGAAATAACTATACCACTCACTTGTCTGCGAATCCGATTGCACAGGTCTAAAAGCCTCAGCGTAGCCCGCTACGCCTGCGTTTTTATACCAGCACACTCGAATCCGCATCCTACGCGATTGGTATAGTTATTTACGAAACGCTGTACTAGAATGAATTTTGGCTATGTTACTGAGAACGGAGTGAACAGTAACCATTTTAATTGACGCCCAGTTTCTCCAGTTCTGCTGCTGCCTGTTTAAAAGATTTAAACTGAATTGCATGGATTCCCTGTTTTCTGGCTGCCTCACAGTTCTCCGCTCTGTCATCCAGAAATACGGATTTCTCCGGGTCAAGATGGTAGCGTCCGAGCAGGGTTTTGTAAATTTCCGGTTCCGGTTTGATCTGCTTCACCTGACAGGAGAACACTGCTCCGTCTACATATTTAAGAAACGTAAGTTTATCCTCCGTTCTCTCCAGTGTGTCAGTTGCATAATTGGAAAGAATATAAACATGATATCCTTTATCTTTCAGATATCTCACCCAGGTTTCCGCATAATCTGTTTTCTCAATTGTCTCGTCAGAACGGCGCATTACCTCCCGGATATCCTTTTCGTACTCCGGTGCAGCTTTTACCATCTGATCTACATAATATTGCTCAGTCTCGCTGCTTCTGTCTCTCTCATTCCAGGTATTGCTCTGAAATACCACTTCCGCAATTTTATCACGCTCTTCCTTCGGAAAACCAAAACTGTCCAGATAGGTCTCCCAGTCATATTTTACAAGAACCTGTCCAACGTCAAAAATAATATTCTCCATATCCGAACCCACCACCTTTTTATTCCTGTTCAGTAATTTATAAACCATCCATATTGCATAAGCCATGATGGGAACCATGATCGCCACTGCAAGCGAGGCTTTAAAATAGACCTGCGAATCTTCTCCATTCCCGAATGCAAAAATCATCGGCATACAACATGCAAGAAGCAGGATTATGATTGCGATCCATGCCCCGATTTTTTTTATCTTATTATTATCTTTTTTCATAAGCCTCCAGTTATATAAAAGACACGCCGGAGAAATTCTCCGGCGTATAGTCTTATTTACCGTCTGCCGATCAGACAGGTAAATTTATCCTTATTATTTATTTCTGTAGATGATATCGTCACGTCCCGGGCCATTGGAGATCATAGTAATCGGGAATCCGATATGTTTCTCAACGAACTCAACATACTTTCTGCAGTTCTCCGGCAGATCTTCATATTTTTTGATTCCGCGGATGTCGCATTTCCATCCCGGCAGAGTCTCCAGAACCGGTTTTGCTTTCTCAAGCAGTGTAGTTGTCGGAAATTCTGTTGTTACTTTTCCATCAATCTCATATCCTGTGCAGACCGGAATTTCATCCAGATATCCAAGAACATCAAGAACTGTGAAAGCAACATCTGTAGCTCCCTGAAGACGGCATCCGTATTTGGAAGCAACACAGTCAAACCATCCCATACGTCTTGGACGGCCTGTAGTAGCACCAAATTCACCGCCGTCACCGCCACGTCTTCTCAGTTCATCTGCTTCATCGCCAAAGATTTCAGAAACAAATGCACCTGCTCCTACTGCACTGGAGTATGCCTTGCATACAGTAACAATCTGTTTGATCTCATATGGTGGAAGACCTGCTCCTACTGCACCATATCCTGCCAGGGTAGAGGAAGATGTAACCATCGGATAAATTCCATGATCCGGGTCTTTCAGAGAACCAAGCTGTCCCTCAAGAAGAACTTCTTTACCTTCTTTTAATGCGTTCCACAGATACAGGGATACGTCACATACATATGGTTCAACCATTTTCTTATATTCCATAAGTTCAGCAAATAATTCATCCACATTAAGAAGCGGTTTGTGATATAAATGTTCAAGAAGAACATTCTTTGTCGCACATACACTTGCAAGTTTTTCTTTCAGATGTTCTTCATCAAAAAGTTCACTTACCTGGAAACCAATCTTTGCATATTTGTCTGAGTAGAACGGAGCAATACCTGACTTGGTAGATCCGAAAGATTTGCCGCCCAGACGTTCTTCCTCATACTGGTCAAAAAGAATATGGTATGGCATAACCATCTGTGCTCTCTCGGAGATAAGGATCTTCGGAGCCGGAACACCTCTGCTTACCACTTCATTGTACTCTTTGAAAAATACCGGGATATTCAGTGCAACACCGTTGCCGATCACACTTGTAGTATGATCATAAAACACACCTGACGGCAGAGTATGAAGGGCAAATTTACCATAGTTATTTACGATTGTATGACCTGCATTTGCACCACCCTGAAATCTTACGATAATATCAGCCTTCTCAGCGAGCATATCGGTAATCTTACCTTTACCTTCATCTCCCCAGTTAGCACCAACAACTGCTTTTACCATTATATAATTCCTCCTGTATTTACCGCTTACTGTTTACCCGACCTTGCAGAATGACCTGCCAGATATCATCAGGAAACAGCAACGCTTATTATCTTTATATCAGATTCTGTAATATTCCAAACCGTTATGTTAAGTATTTACTGATCAGACATTGATCTCAGCTTTCACTCCCAGAAGTTCCTTATGGGAATCGAGGATCGGCTGAACTACTGTATTTACAAATCTCTCTGTCTGCTCTTTGGCACGTCCGATATATTTCTTCGGATCCATGGATTTCTGCAGATCTTCCAGAGAAAGGTTGAATGCAGGATCTGCTGCGATCAGTTCCAGCAGATTATTATCTTTGCCTTCTACCTTGACAGTCTTTCCGGCTTCCATGGAAAGCTCACGGATACGCTCATGAAGTTCCTGACGGTCACCGCCTGCTTTTACAGCATCCATCATGATATTCTCTGTAGCCATGAACGGAAGCTCTGCCATCATATGTTTCTCGATAACCTTCGGATAAACAACCAATCCATCTACAACATTAAGACAGAGGTCAAGGATTCCGTCAATAGCAAGGAAACCTTCCGGAATACTCAGACGCTTATTTGCAGAGTCATCCAGAGTTCTCTCAAACCACTGAGTTGCAGATGTGATCGCCGGGTTAAGGGCATCTACCATTACATATCTGGAAAGGGAAGCAATACGCTCACTTCTCATAGGATTTCTCTTATACGCCATTGCGGAGGAGCCGATCTGAGATTTCTCAAATGGTTCTTCTACTTCCTTCAGATGCTGAAGAAGGCGGATATCATTGGACATCTTGTGTGCACTTGCTGCAATTCCTGCAAGAATATTGGCAACACGTGTATCTACTTTACGGGAATATGTCTGTCCGGATACCGGATAGCATTCCTTAAATCCCATCTTCTCTGCGATCATCGGATCAATCTTGTCGATAGTCTCCTGATCTCCGTCAAACAGTTCCAGAAAGCTTGCCTGTGTTCCGGTTGTACCTTTGGATCCCAGAAGCTTCATTGTTCCCAGAACATACTCCAGATCCTCCAGATCAAGCAGGAATTCCTGTGTCCAGAGTGTTGCACGCTTACCTACTGTAGTAGGCTGTGCAGGCTGAAAATGTGTAAATGCCAGAGTAGGCTGATCTTTATATTTATCTGCGAAAGCAGAAAGCTCGGCAATAACATTGACCAGTTTCTTCTTCACAAGCTTTAATGCTTCTGTCATTACAATAATGTCTGTATTATCACCTACATAACAGGAGGTTGCTCCCAGATGGATGATCCCTTTTGCTTTCGGGCACTGTACGCCATACGCATATACGTGAGACATAACATCATGACGCACCTGACGTTCACGTTCCTTTGCAACGTCATAATTGATATCCTCTGCATGTGCCTTCAGTTCATCAATCTGCTCCTGTGTAATGTTAAGGCCAAGCTCTTTCTCTGTCTCAGCAAGTGCGATCCAGAGTCTTCTCCATGTGCGGAATTTCATATCCGGGGAAAAAATATACTGCATTTCTTTGCTGGCATAACGTTCTGATAAAGGACTTACATATCTGTCTGTACTCATCTTCACTCTCCTGTTTTTTATAGGATATTATTTTTAATCCTTTTATTTCACTTCTGTACGTACGTTTTTCTCAACCACGTACGTTGAAATTATATAACATCATTCCTCTAAAAGCAACCACAAAAACCTTATCCCTGATGGAATTTACCAAGAAATTCTTTCATTCTCGCATGTTCTGATTCAAATACCTCTTTTGGACTCCCCTCAACTGCGATCAGTCCCTTATCCATAAAAATAATATGATCAGAGATATCTCTTGCAAATGTCATCTCATGAGTGACGATCACCATAGTGATGTGTTCTGCTGCCAGATCTTTGATTACCTTAAGAATTTCACTCGTAAGCTCCGGATCAAGGGCAGAAGTAGGCTCATCAAAAAACAGGATCTTCGGATTCATACATAATGCTCTGGCAATAGAGACACGCTGCTGTTGGCCGCCGGAAAGCTGAAACGGATATGCATTCTCTCTGTCTGCAAGTCCCATCTGCTTTAACAGAGTTCTTGCCTGTGCATAAACCTCTTCTTTCTTTCTCTTCTGCACTCTGATCGGAGCATCTGTGATATTTTTCAGTACGGAAAAATGAGGGAAAAGATTAAAGTTCTGAAATACCAGTCCCACATCCCCTTGCTTGATGATCTCACCGCTGTCCGGTGTCTCAAGACCGGTGGCACAGCGAAGAAGTGTGGATTTACCGGAACCGGAAGGTCCGATAATACTAAGAACCTCACCCTCCTCTACCTGAAGTGAAATGTCTTTTAATACTTCAAGGCTGCCGAAGCTCTTCTTTATGTTTTTCATTTCAAATAATACCATAGCAAATATTCCTCTTAAATTAAATGATGTCAGAGTCAAAAAATATTTTATAACCCCAGCCGCCTGTCAGCGATAATAGTTCAGTTTTTTCTCAATCTTATCCATTACAATCGCAACAAGAAGATTGAACACAAAATAGAAAACAGCAGCGATCACAAAAGGCATCATAGTCGTCTGTGCACTTGCAATCTGTTTTGCAATTGTAAACATCTCCGAAACAGCAACAACAAATGCCAGTGACGTATCCTTTACCAGTGTGATAACCTCATTTGTCACAGATGGAAGGATTCTCTTGATCACCTGCGGCAGGATGATCCTGAAAAATGTCTGGGCTTTGCTGTACCCCAGGATCTTTGCAGCCTCATACTGTCCCGCTGAGATAGATTCGATTCCTCCTCTGTAAATCTCCGCAAAATATGCAGCATAGTTAATACTGAATGCGATAAACACAGCGATCAGGCTGTATCCCATGGAAATACGGATTCCAAAAATAAAGTATGGTCCGAAATACACAACCATCAATTGCAGCATTAACGGGGTTCCACGCATAACTGATATGTAGGCAGACACAATTCCACGTATCGCAGGATTCTTAGACATTCTGCCAAAGCAGATCAGAAGTCCCAGCGGAAGTGAAAAAAGTAATGTCACTACAAAAATCTCTACAGAAACCACCATACCACTGGCAAGCTGCTGCAGCATTACACTTAAAGACATAAGCTTTCCTCCTGAAAAATTTCTCCTGTACAGTAAGAAAAGAGGGTGCACAAAATGTACCCTCCATTCCTTTATAATGCGGACAGCCTGCACAGATCTGTCCTCTTGTATCATAACTGTTTTTGTTCCGGCTGACTATTCAGCATCTTTCGCTGTATCAGCTGTATCTTCTTTTGCTGTGTCTGCATCGGAAGCATCATCCTCTGCTGCATCATCTTTTTTATCATCAGATTTCTCATCATCTCCAATGCAGAGCATATCTGCTACTTCATACTTCTCAGCAAGTTTATCAACTTCACCTGCATCATAAAGTTTCAGAACTTCTTCCCATACAGTATCTTTCAGCTCATCGTTACCCTTCTTAAAGCCGATTCCATACTCTTCGCTCTGGATTGGCTCGTCAAGGATCACATATTTGCCTTCTTCTCTCTGGGAAAGCTGATATTTAGCAACACCGATATCTACTGCGATGGCATCTGCAGCGCCGGAATCCAGATTCATGAATGCTGTATTGTAATCAGGATTCTCTGTCAGTGATGCAAAGCTTGCTGTAAGATCCTTATTATCATCGCTGTTTAATGCATCCAGTGCTGCGGAAGCGGCCTGAACTACTACATTCTTGCCTGCCAGGTCATCCAACTTCTCAATCCCTGAATCGGCTGCAACAACCATCACCTGCTCATTGTTCAGATATGGATCTGACCATGTATAGTCATCCTCACGTCCGTTAATGGTAAATCCGTTCCAGATACAGTCAATAGAACCGGAATTCAGTTCCATATCCTTGGAATCCCAGTTGATCGGTTTCTTCACAAGCTCCCATCCGAGATTGTCGCATACTTCCTGTGCAAGGTCAAGGTCAAAACCAACATACTCTCCATTATCGTCTTTATATCCGAAAGGAGGATACTGTGCATCAAATCCTACAGTTAATGTCTTACTGTCAGCATCTGCATATACAGAAACAACACCCGTCATCATAGAAGCTGCCATAACTCCTGCCATGAGTACTGCTAAAGATCTCTTTTTCATGATAAATATCTCCTCTTTATCTGTTTTGTTATTTATCACACAGCCACTCTACCATGTGAAAGTATGTGTTAATCCTATCACACACCTCCGCCTCTGTCAAGAGTAAGTTATGAACCTGTACTTCTGTGATAATCTTTCATAAGTCTCTCCAGAAGGGCATTCAGATTTTTTTCATCTGTTTTCTCTTCCGGTACAGACTCGAAAGCTTTCAGAGACTGCCTGATTTCTTCTTTTATATCTTTCTTCAGTTCTTCATCTACTTCAAGTTCTTCCATAACCTTATCATAATCTGTCTTATCATGAACACTGCTGTATGCTATGATATAAGCTTTTAAGGCATCTTTTGAATGTGCTTCTCTGTATGCTTCCAGAAAACATTCCTGTGCTTTTTCCATCTGAAAAAGATAACTGTATGCACAGCCAAGATTATAGCGCACTGAAGCTGCGAATCCTTTTCTCTGCTCAGACAGATCCTCTCTTTCCAGGAGTTTCTGGTATACCCGGATGGCGTTCACATACATTCCGTTTTCTGTCAGTGCATCTCCCTTTCTCTTCTGACGGACTGCCGCTTTTTCTTTTCCATAAGTCACAATCCTGCTGTTAAAGCCTTTCATCTCCTCATAGGTAAGGTAATTGATCTCCTTGAAAACAGGATAGATCATCTCTTCCACACTTACATTTCTCTCCAGATTCTGTTTCAGCTTTGCAGCCAGATGCACAAGTTCAAGCTCATCTCTGAGCCAGTTGCATAATTCTTCATTAAAAACAGTATGATCAGCAAGGTAAAGATTGTGGTACAGATAATAACAGAGTTCTTCTATAGAATAAATATTCATACTGATATTCTCTATAAAATAAGGACGCTGTGCTTTTTTTGTCTGACATAAAATATATCCGCTCATTGCTCCATCTCCTTTACCATTCTACTGTCTCTGTCCAGGTTTTCCCACTGGAAGGGAACATTTCTCCGAATCCCAGATCTGTAACCGTCACTTTACATTCTGCAGATGAGACATACTGTAATTCCAGCCGTAATCTGGTAGTCTTGTCCGGACGCAACGGAATACCGGGCAGCATCATTCCTACCCTTCTTTTCTCCGGTCTGTGGTACGTGCTTACAATAAACACAAGCTCCTCTGTATCATCAAGAATAAATTCACAGGATGCCTTACTGTCATACCAGTTATTTCCTGCCTCGATCAGCGGATAATAGGTAGGAGAACCCATCACTCTCATTTCCATCCCCACATCAGCCATAACCAGAGAATCGCTTAAAAAGCGATATCCCTTTAATGCCTTGTTCTCTGTTTTCTCTTTTCCTGCAGCGCAGGCACCCTTTGCAAAAAGATTATTTCCATAGAAAACCTTTCTTTTCTGATAACAGAGTAACCTTACAGACTGCTCTGCCCAGTCCTGTGAAAATCCATCTCCTGTGATCTGAATGCTGGAAAACAGATCTCTGCCAAGTGTTTTCTGGACAAACTTACTGAATTCCGAATCTCTCTCCTGTCCCTCAGCAGGAAGTTCTGTCTCCACAGCTTCTTCCAGTTTTACAGTGACAGGCTTTGTTGCACCGTTCATTGTCATCTTGCGAAAAGACACGTTCTCCGGTGTAAAGGCATACCATCCCACACTACGGTTCCAGGTTTCTCTTTTCTGTGAGAGCACATAATAATAGAAGCTTTCCCCATAATCCAGCAGCATATATTTCTCATGTGGAAATCCAATTATCTCAAATGCTTTCTGGAAATTCTCAACCTGAATTTCCGTCAGCCCGGGCAGTGTCACCGCCACACATTTAGTATTTTTGACCAGTTCTGCCACTCCCAGAAATTTAAGCATTCCCTGCAGAAACTGAGCCAGGATCTCCCATGGTGCAAGTTCCTGTCCTTCCACCAGCACAGAATCACTTTTTTCACAGATTCCATAGACATCATCGATCATGACTCCGCCCTTTTCCCGGACAAAGTAATCTGCTTCCAGTCCTACGCAATAGTCTTTCTGCTCCGGTCTCCAGCACAGAATACAGGGAGCCTCATACTGATTTCCACCCGCTTTCATAGAAAGAGAACGTGCCTCGTCTCCTTTTCTGTCATAATAACATATCTGAGAATACTCTTTGCCAAAATCAATTCCCACGATCAAATCACGAATTTCGTTCATTTGTTCCTCCCGGTTTCAGGACAATCTGTTCCTGCTCTTCTTTCTCGATCACAAACATCTTCTTCACATACTGTTCCTGGCGAAGATACTTCTTCACCTGTGAAAACACTTCTTTCTTTTTATCCAGTCTGCGTGCAGAGAGCATCTGATTGATCATATGATATTTGCTTACAGGTGTACCCTCAATCTTATTCATTGTAAGTACCCTCTCCTGTGTCCGATTTACCCGCTCTCCTGTTACTGATTCAAAATAATACCGCAATGTCTCCCCGTAGAACAATGTAAATGATTTTGCAAAAATACCTTCATATAAATCACGCAAAGGCTCTGTCTGATATTTCACCTGATTTCCGAGGCCTGCATCCAGCGCATAATAGAGTGTCACCTTTGCAGACGGATCTGCATGGTATTCCACAAAGGTTTTATCATCCAACTGATAAGGACTTAAGACAGATACCGGAAGTTTCCCGAAGAACGCAAAGTACATTCCCTGTTTCACACATTTCTGAAGAATCTCCTCTGCATTGCAAAGCTGTTTTTTCTCCAGTTTTTTTTCTTTGGAATACGCTTCCAGAAGAGCAAGACTGCATACAAAATCAACCGGCCATTTCTCATCATAAGCCCGCTCCAGCAGACTTCTTACAAAAACACTCATCGGATATTCTTTTACAAATGCACCATATGCAGTCTGCGTAAGATATGCTCCTGTAATACGTTCCTTTCCGCTGTGATGAACATAATCCTCCAGGATCTTCTCTCCCTCTTTCCTGTAATCAGAAGTAAACATCAGAAGGCCAAGAAGCTTCTCTTCCAGTTCATAAGTATCCATCTCAAAGCCCTGCGCACTTTTCCATACAGATATCAGTTCATCTACAGGACCAAATCTGTATTCCATAAGATACTTCAGGATCACTTCATCGTATTTTCCGCGTCTGTATACATCCGATGCAAGGGCAAGCAATTCGTCATCCTCCTCCATCTCACATCTTGTCAGCATTCTGCTGGTCAGCTTCAGCTGGCTCTCTATGCGGATTCCTTCATATCCGAATTGGGAAACAATGGACATTGCCTGCTGATACATTCCTCTGGAGATCAGTACTTCCAGAAGAGCTGTTCTGTCTACAGCCGCATATTTCTTATAATCCATCTGTCTCAGATAATTATCTGCTTCTTCTGCTCTGGTGTGTTCGGAATAATAAGAAAGCAGCTTCTTTCTGATACATTTCTGATATTCATCTGAAAATTCCTCTGACTCCGGGATCCTCTGGAATGCCTGAAGATTCTCCGGTTTCAGTTCTGTATGCTCACTGCAGTGAAGTACCAGTCCCGGCTCTTCAATATGAAAACCAAGAACCTTATCTGTCAGTTCACGCTCATCGAATAATTTCTTGATATTATAATCTACTGTTGATACATATCTTCTCTGCTTCCCATCCTGAAACAGGATCACCGCATCATCTGTATAAATTCTTGGATAAGCTACGCCTTGGATACATGGGTAAATTTCTTCTTCCCTGAGCTGTTCATGGCGCACGATCACATAGCGTATCTTCTTATCATCACAGTACAGTCTGTGTGTAAACAGCTTCTGCGCGAGCAGTTTTGCCTGTCCTTCTGTTTTGGGATTGCTTAAAAATTCCTGATAAAGGACCGCATAATTCTCATTCATCCGTCCTTCTTTCGCCTTGCGCATGGCAAAAATCTTCATATGATCCCTGTAATCCGCATATGTCTGTGGCTGACGGCCTCTGTTTCCCACAATACTTGCATAAATAAATGCCTTTTTATCATCTGCAAGAGAAGTATTATTATAGGTAAAATACATCAGAAGGGGCTTTGGAAGTTCTCTCTGATAAGATGTATCCATTGTTTCCACATAATATTCATATATCCTTGTCAGACGGATTCCTTTCTCCACTGCCAGGGAAAACCATCTGAAATATTCCGGTTTTCTCGGATTTCCAAGCATGATATATCTGCAGATTGCTTCCAGCGTATCATCGGATTCAAAAGCATCGTATCCCATTGCCAGTGCTCTGTACATACTGGTACAAAATTCTCTCTCATACCCTGTAAGATAGGCAAATCTCATCACCAGCTCTTCTGTCAGAAGACCTTTCTCTCCCGCAAATAAAAATACCTGTGTCCAGAAACTGCTCATTCTGTGAAGAAGTGTTGTATCACTGCTTATATAATTCCATGCTTCCAGATACAGAAACGGACTCCTGCAGCCTTTCTCAAAAAGTTCCTCCATCATAAATACTAGCCTTGAAGGGGAACCCTTATCCTCCGGATTCATCTCCAGCCAGAGTTTAAACAACAGAAAACTATCTTCCTTCTGCAGAAAGAAATTGTACAGGCGTCTTATCGCCTGTTCTCTGTCTTTGTGCAATCCTGTAAGAACGCAGAGATAAAGGTAAGCACCTGCCAGTTCCAGATTCTCTCTGACAAAGTTCTGATGTTTAAATTTCTTCAGAATTTCTCTTGCCTGCTCATCCTTTTCTTCCATATGAAGAATGTATGCTTCATACATCTGATATTCCGGATAATCACAGCCTTCTTCCCTTAACTGATTAAGGACAAATCTGCTGCTGCCGATCCATGTCTTACTGTCCATTCTTTTGCAGGAGTATTCTGCAAGGTCACGTAACAGTTCCAGCTTATGCCGTTTCACATGAATTTCTGTTTTGAGCTGCACTTTCGATTCCATGGATGCAGTGATCTGATAAGTCAGCTGCTGATAGGGACTCTTCACAGTGATCTCACCAAACTGACGTCCTTTTTTCAGCTTTTCTTTACGGATTACATATTCCACCTGATAATAGCTTCCTATAAAATCCTCATCTGTGACCACATGCCTGGAAACTTCCAGAAAATCGCCTTTCGCCTCTACCTCCAGCCTGAGATGTCCCCATCCGCTCCTCTGAACTGCAAAAGTTTCGCGGACAGATTCACTGATATCATAAAAGCTGTTCTGATCTGCCTTCAGTTCAATTTTTACAGGATCCTTTTTTCCCGTTCCGATCAGAAACTCTTCTACATGCTGAAATGTCACAGGCTGTTTTGAGAGTCCCTTATAAAGAGCTTTCTCTTTCTGTCCGGCATTTCTTAACAGAAGTTCAAATCTGCGGTCTGTAAAAACACGATATGCTTCTTTAAAATCGTCCTTTGCAATATTCACAAAGGTATCCATATCCGGCACATCTCCGGCTGCACTTTTCAGTTCTGCTTTCTCTGTCTGAATAAGAAATGGCAGCTTATATTCTCCAATGTCTGTGGTGAAACAAAGCCATCCCTCATGTCTCTCACCCGGGTGCATCCCCGCACCGTCAATTCCATACTGCAGTCTCACCGTAGTTCCCGAAAATTTCTCGGTTCCCGGTACCACGCGCCTGTTGGAAGATGTAATATATCCACGTATTTTCTGATTATCCTCTGTTCCAAAATACAGTTCCCCTTTGTACACATCACCTGCTTTCAGAGTCACTTCTATTTTGTCCTGCGAAAAAAGGAGCTGCGGATGTTCATGTCTGAAATTTCCACTTAATAGTTCTTCTATCGTCTTTTTCAAAATTGTTCACCTTATATCCTTGCTTAAATTACAGAGCTACTGTTCACAAGCCTATTGCGTTTAATTATACACCACAAAACGCATCCGCGCAACAATCCGCTCTTCAGCTTTTTCGTTACTGTTCACTCCGTTCTCAGTAACGTAGCCAAAATTCATTCCAGATTGCCTGCGGCAATGGAATTTTGGCTTGTATGTCTCGGGATTTTGGCATATTCATGCCAAAACACCTCGCGGGATAGTGGTGTGTGAACAGTAACGGTGAACCTCAGCAAGATTACACTTAACCGTTGTTTATAAAGATTTCCTGCATTATAATAATAATCAGTCAGATATCCATAATTTGCACTGGACTCTACCTGACTTAACTGACAGACCGGATCACTATAATATACTGATATCAACATATAAATCCGGTGTATGACTTTGTGGAGGAATATATGAAGAATTATCAGATCACGCAATGGTGCGCAGCTTTTATCAGACAGCAGGTACAGGAAGGAGACTTCTGTATTGATGCTACAATGGGAAACGGAAATGATACGCTTCTGCTCTCGCAGCTATGCGGAGAATCAGGAAAGGTTCTTGCCTTTGATATTCAGGAGCAGGCACTGACTGCAACCCAAAAGAGACTGAACGCCGGACATGTTCCGGAAAATTACAGACTGCTTCTGGAATCTCACGCAAATATGGCAGAATATGCCACACCAGACAGTGTAAGCTGCATTGTATTTAATTTTGGTTATCTTCCCGGTGGAGATCATTCACTTGCAACCAGAGGTGAAACCAGCATTCAGGCGCTGACTCAGGCTTTAACACTTCTGAAAAAAGGCGGGATGATTTCTCTTTGTATCTACAGTGGTGGCGATTCCGGATTTGAAGAGAGGGATCAGATCCTTGACTGGCTGAAAAATCTTGATTCCCATCAATACCTGGTAATCAAAAGCGATTACTACAACCGCCCCAACAATCCGCCAATCCCGGTACTGGTAATCAAAAATTAATCCGTAATTGTTCCCTTCTTAAACCAAACAGCAGGAAAGATTTTTTCATATCTTCCCTGCTGTTTTTTGCTGTGCCTTTTTTCAATTTTTGTTCTGTTTTTCGGACACTTGCTTTATTTTCTGTTTTACTTAATCTGTAATGGTAATCTTCTTAATAACCGGCTGCTGATCTGACGGGATTGTTCCATTGTCGTCTGTCGGTTTTGCATCCTCGCAGATCTTATCAACAATATCCATGCCTTCTGTCACATGGCCAAATCCTGCATAATCTCCGTCCAGGAATGTACTGTCTGCCTGAACAATAAAGAACTGCGAGCTTGCGCTGTCCGGATCACTGGCTCTTGCCATGGAAATAGTCCCTCTTGTGTGGGAAATATCATTGTCTACTCCATTGTTGCTGAACTCACCCTTAATATTCTCTTTTGATCCACCTGTTCCGTCTCCGTTGGGATCACCACCCTGGATCATGAATCCATCCATGATACGGTGGAATGTCAGTCCGTCATAAAAACCTTCCTGTGCGAGTTTCACGAAATTTGTCACTGTGATCGGTGCTGTATCTGCATCCAGTTCCACATCAATCGTACCGTAATCCTTTACTTCGATCTCTGCGTGATGAGTTCCTGTCAGTTCTTTGGAAGTATCCAGAAGCACACTGGTTGTACTGCTGTCTGAAGAATCTTTATTTTCAGAATCTGTATCAGCAGAATCACTCTTTTCATCAGAACCATCAGAAAATCCGGCTTTTTCTGCCTCTTCTTCACTTGCTACATTATCACTGTCAGAAGAAGCAGCTTTTGTCTCCGTCTCTTCCTGAGAAGAAGTCTCCTCTTTCGCTGTTTCCTCTGTTTTTGTACTCTCTTCTGTTTTATCACTGCTGCCACATCCTGCCAGTAAACCTGCTGACATAGCTGTAACACAAAGTGCTGCCAGTAATTTTCTTTTCATTTTCCTTTACCTCCGAAATCATTTACAACAATCTGATTATAACCTATCTCAGAAAAAAAACAACTCTTTTCACAAAATGTTCAGATTGTGAATGTTTCCTGTGTTTACTTCTTTCTGATTGCCTGTTAAAATGTATATGGCTGTTCAGTTCTGTACCTTCCCTTTTTGCAGTGAAACCGGAACAACAGACTGATGAACAGTCAGAATATATCTGCAAAAGAAAGCGAGGAATCCAAAATGGAAAAAATAACAAGTTTTACCATTGACCATATCAAATTACAGCCTGGAATTTATGTTTCACGTAAGGATCCGGTTGGCGACAGTATGATCACTACCTTCGATATCCGTATGACTTCTCCTAACGAAGAACCTGTGATGAATACTGCTGAACTTCACACGATCGAGCATCTGGCAGCAACATTCCTGAGAAATCATAAAGAGTTCGGCTCTAAAATGATCTACTGGGGACCGATGGGATGCCGTACAGGCAATTATCTTCTTTTAAATGGAGATTATGAGTCCAAGGATATCGTTCCGCTTATGATCGAGACTTTTGAATTTATACGTGATTTTGAAGGTGAAGTTCCGGGAGCATCTGCAAAAGACTGCGGAAATTATCTGGATATGAATCTGCCTATGGCAAAATATCTGGCAGGAAAATTTCTGGATGAAGTTCTTTATGATATCAAGCCGGACAGACTTATTTATCCACAGTAACATTCTACAGTATTATAGCAATCCTCATAAACAACACACCGAAAAAGATTTCTATCGTATTTTTCAGACAAAAAAAGCAGAAGCTGACAGGTCATTATCCTCTGCAGCTTCTGCTTTTACTTATACATTTCTGTCAACATTTTTCCAAAAAAGCCTTTATTGTACCTCTCATAGAAATATATTCAAAGAGGACTGATACAAATTTTTATATCATCAGATTATTCTGCACTTTCATCATAAGACGTATCTGCTGATGTATCTGCTGCAGTCTCACCTGCGTCTGCTGCCGGAGCTGTTGTTGTCACAAAATCTCCGCTTGCATAACAGGTCTGTCCATTATAATCCACACGAATCCATCCATTCTCGCATACACCTGTACTGTTCAGCTGAGTTCCGGCTGCCACACTTGAAATCAGATCTGCATCTGCACTTGCATCAGAACGAAGATTTAATTCTGATGACGCATAATAGGTATCGGATTTCACTTCTACTTTTACACCACTGGCTGTCTGCTCTGCTGCCGGCGTCGGTGTTGCTTCCGGTGTTGGTGTTGCCTCTGAAGCCTCAGGAGTAGGTGTGACTTCCGGTGTTGGTGTTACTTTAACGATCATAACGCTGGAATCAATAGTAGGATCAAATCCGCATCCCTGAGCAGCAAATGCAAGTCCCAGTACAAGAACCAGCCAAAGTGATTTCTTCATAAGTAGTTTCCTCCTTTATCAAACACGCTCTGTCCCCTCGTGTTTTCTGTGTTCGCTTTATGTATTAATATACACGATTCTTACAGATAATTCAAGTATGCGTTTTGTCCTGCTTTGTCTGCTTTCTTCCATTTGCGCGGAATTGCTGCAGGGTTACTGTTCACTCCGTTCTCAGTAACGTAGCCAAAATTCATTCCAGATTGCCTGCGGCAATGGAATTTTGGCTTGTATGTCTCGGGATTTTGGCATATTCATGCCAAAACACCTCGCAGGATAGTGATATGTGAACAGTAACGCTGTAGGTTCTGTGTTTATCTACAACAATTCATAAAGGACTTCCACCTCGCCGCCACAGATCATTCCCAGATTCGCACCGCCCTGGTTAGACAGATTATATTTTCTGATTTCACCATGCTGCGCTTCTGGTGCATATTTCAAAGCCTGAAATTCTACATTTCCGCCTCCGATGCTTCCATATGAATTCCCGTCTTTATCAATAAACATTTTACTTCCTGTCCCTCTTGGAGAAGAACCACTCTTGGATATGATCGTGATCATAATTCCATTTTCTTTTTTCCTGACAGCATCCTCCACAGCTCCATCAATATAAGAAACATCATACCTGTTCTTTTCCTGAACGATCTCCGCAGCAATACTTACAGCAATCTCTGCCGGCATATGTCCTCCGATTGGCAATCCAATCGGTGCATGGATACTGTTGAGCTGTTCTTCGCTGAAACCTTCTCCGAGTAATTTTTCTCTGGTCAGTTTTACCTTATTTTTACTGCCGATCATTCCCAGATAAGTATAAGGGCGTCTCAGGATCTGTCTGGCACAGGCACTGTCTCCGAGATGACCTCTTGTCACGATCACATAATAAGCATTTTCATAGGCCGGTATTTTGTCTGAAAGCTTATCATAGCTGCCTTTGATCAGCCGATCAGCATCCGGAAATCTCTCTGAAGTCACAAAATCTTCTCTGTCATCCATAACAGTCACATGAAATCCCAGCATTTTTCCGATTTTTGCAACAGGCTGCGAAACATGTCCGCCTCCAAAAATGATAAGCTGCGGATTTTTCACATAAATTTCCACAAAGAAATCTACATCTCCCATATGAACAACTTTTGTCTCCTGGCACTCCGCCAGATCAGCTTCATATTTTTTCCAGAAATCTGCTGTATTTTCATCGGATGATAAACAATGGTTTTCTTTTATCAGACATTTTTCGCCCTTATGATTCCCGTTTAAAACCATTGCTGTTTTTACTTTTCCTGTTTCTTCCAAAATTTGATAAATTTTTCTGTACATAACTCTCTCCTGTTTCGATATAAAATACCTTTTGACCATGACATCATTATATATTATAATTGACAGAAAAAGGGGGATTATTATGAAAAAAAACTTTTTTCTACACAGTCTGCCCTTCAGACTGCTTGTCGGTGTGGCTTTTGGAATCTGTATCGGACTTCTTCTTAATATAATAGATGAATCTGCCATTACGACTGCAGTACTGAATGTGGTTGTAACATCGAAGTATATTCTTGGTCAGCTGATCAGCTTTTCTGTCCCGCTGATCATCATTGGATTTATCGCACCATCTATTACCAGACTCGGAAACAATGCTTCCAGAATGTTAGGTGTTGCAGTCAGTATTGCTTATGCTTCCTCACTGGGAGCTGCTTTATTCTCTGCATTATCCGGATACCTGCTGATCCCACATTTGTCCTTCAGCTCCACTGCCAGTCATCTCAAAGCTTTGCCGGATGTAGTTTTTGAACTTTCCATTCCACAGATAATGCCTGTCATGAGTGCACTTGTACTGGCCATTATGCTGGGACTTGCATCTGCATGGACAAAAGCCAGTCTGATTTCTTCTTTTCTTGAAGAATTTCAGAAGATCATACTGGCTATTGTATCAAGAGTCATTATTCCGATTCTCCCATACTTCATCGGACTGACTTTCTGTTCACTGGCATACGAAGGAACAATCACCAGACAGCTTCCTGTATTCCTTCAGGTAATCGTCATTGTTCTGATTGGACATTTTATCTGGATAGCTCTTCTGTATATACTTGCAGGAATTTATTCCAGAGAAAATCCTCTGAAAGTTGTGAAACATTATGGTCCCGCCTACCTCACAGCCATAGGTACCATGTCATCTGCTGCCACACTGCCGGTCGCCCTCCAATGCGCACACAGGGCAAAACCTCTCCGAAAGGATCTGGTGGATTTTGGTATTCCGCTGTTTGCCAATATTCATCTCTGTGGTTCTGTCCTCACAGAAGTATTCTTCTGTATGGCAATCTCCAAAATTCTTTATGGTGCAGTTCCTGCGCCGGGGGCCATGGTTCTTTTCTGTGTCCTGCTTGGAATTTTTGCCATTGGTGCTCCGGGTGTACCGGGAGGCACTGTTATGGCATCTCTCGGTATTATCACCGGTATCCTGAAATTCGGCGATTCTGCTACAGCTCTGATGCTGACTATCTTTGCCCTTCAGGACAGTTTTGGGACAGCCTGTAACGTAACAGGCGATGGTGCCCTGACTCTGATTCTTACCGGATATGCCAGATACCACAATATCAGAGAACAGAAATTGCAATAAAAGTTCAAAATACCATCATATCTGTCTTTTTTCTCAGATATGATGGCCTTCATTTTCTTACGGACGAATCACCTTATCTGCACCTGTCATACGCTCTGCAATCGTATACATATCGGTAACTTTTCCAACCATCAGTTTCTCCATCAGTCCATAATGCTTCAGGCAGGTACCGCAGGTCAGGATTTCCACGCCCTCTTCTTCCATCTTTTTCAGATCTTCCAGACTTTCAGAGTCTTCTGTTGTAAGTTTTGCACCTCCATTATAGAAAAGGATTGTATCCGGATGTGTTTCCATCTGAGAAAGGGCATAGATAAATCCTTTGATCAAAATCTTTCCCAGTTCATCATCACCATTTCCCATAACATTTGAGGAGATTACCGCTACCGTCACTTTTTTATGCGGTGCTTCGCAGACAAATTCCTCTTCTTCCAAGGTACCACCTGTCTGTTCAGTCTTTACTGCCATCTTCACCTGATACTTTTTGTCTCCCAGTTTTTCAGATACAAACGTACAGCCTGTTTTATTTGCAAGTCTGCTCAGATTATTCACTGCGGTTTCATTATCGATCAGAATTTCAATCTCATCACCGACTGCCGCATTATCAATAACCTTCTTTGTCATCACTACCGGAATCGGGCACTGTTTTCCCATTGCATTTACTTCATGTTTCATTTTCTGTCACCTCTTGTTATTCTTTATATTCACTGCTTATTACCGCGTTTAATATATTTTCCTGTTTTCTCCAGAATTACTTTTCCATCCTGCACCACATGAACTCCTCTTAAATATACGCTGTCAATATCTCCATGAAGCTTAAATCCCTCATATGGATTATTATCCGTATGATACAGATGTGTCTTTGCAGAGATAACGTTTTCCTTCTCAGGATCAAATACAACAATATCTGCATCACTTCCCTCTCGTATCACGCCCTTATTGGGATACACTCCGTAAAGTTTAGCTGCATTCTCACTTAACAGACGGCACATCTGTTCCTGCGTGATCCTGCCTGTGCGTACACCGTATGTATAAAGCAGAGTTCCTCTCGTCTGTACTCCCGGCAGCCCTCCCGGAATCTTCGTGAAATCATCTTTACCAAGAGCTTTCTGCTCCATTGTAAAGCTGCACTGGTCAGTTGCAACCGTCTGGATCTGATCATTCGCCAGTGCTTTCCACAGGCAGTCCTGATCTGCTTTCTTACGGATTGGAGGTGCACACACGTATTTGGCACCTTCAAAATCCGGTTTTGAATATACACTGTCATCCAGAAGCAGATACTGCGGACAGGTTTCCGCATATACCTTTTGTCCGTTCATTCTGGCACGCATCACTTCTTCAAATGCTTTCCGGTTGGTAAGATGTACTACCATTACAGGAGCATCTGCTGCATCTGCGATCACAAGAAGGCGGTGAACTGCCTCTGCCTCCATAATATCCGGACGCACCAACGGGTGATTCTCAGGTCCCAGACGTCCCTCTTTTTTGGCTTCTGCGATCAACGCATCGATTGCCCCTGCATTCTCACAATGTACCCCTGCAAAACATCCGTATTCATTTAATTTCTTAATAATCTTATAAAGGTCACCGTCATCTACGATCATTGCCGGATAAGTCATGTAAAGCTTAAAACTGGTAATCCCTTCATTGATCATATCCTGTATTTCTCTCTCAGTTTCCTCATTCCATTCCACAACAGACATATGGAAAGAATAATCACAGGAACATTTTCCATCTGCTTTCTTATGCCACTTCTCAAGGCCTTCCTTCAGCGTATGACCACCTTTATCCTGAGACGCATAATCGATCACCAGAGTTGTTCCTCCTGCAATGGCAGCTCTTGTTCCTGTTTCAAAATCATCTGCCGTCACTGTTCCTGCCACTTCCAGGTCAAAATGTGTATGTCCGTCTATAAATCCCGGAAAAAGCAGCTTACCGTTTACATCAACTACCTGTGCATCCTCTGCTTCCAGATTCCGGCCTACTTTTACAATCTTCTCTCCATCTATAAGAACATCTTCTCTGACAGACATATCCCCCGATACTACTGTACCATTCTTCAGTAAAGTTTTCACTGTTTCTGACACCCCTTTCTTTATTATAAGTTAGGGACAAAAAGTATTTTACCCCTAACTTATCGCAATTCTCATGTTTAAAATATACCACGATTCCTATATCACTTCAATGATTTATGATTATAATCACAAATTTTTTAAGGTATTCACATTTATTTTTTTTAGGCTCTTTTTATTTCCTTTTTTTTATGATAGAATATAAAAAATGTGCAGTTTCCATGTGTCTGCACTGAACGTTTTGACGGATAAATTTATCCGCTTTACTACATGCTCATAATCGAATGACTGTTACTGCTCAGACTATAGAAGCCCCTGCCTGATTCGGTTATGATCCGTTTAAAAGTTATATTAATAGGAGGAAATCAAATGGGACGACTTACTGTGTTAAAACAAATCGCTGCTGATCTTGCTTCCCAGTTCGGACCTGACTGTGAAGTAGTAATCCATGATCTGAAAACTTCGGAGCCGGAACATTCCATCGTCTACATCGTAAATGGTCATGTTACAAACAGAGATATCGGAGACGGACCATCCAATGCTGTTTTTGATGCGATCCGCAATCAGGAAAAAGGAGCAACCCCCGAAGACCATACCGGTTATCTGATGAAAACAGCAGACGGCAAGATCCTGAAGTGCAGCACTTCCTACATTCATGATGACGATGGTACCCTTCATTATGTTTTCGGAATCAATTATGACATTACCAAGCTTACTATGATCGAATCTGCCCTTCATTCTCTTGTCACTCCGGAAAATAAGGAAGAGAAGCCCAAAGAGATCACTCATAATGTCAATGATCTTCTTGATCATCTGATTGAAGAATCTGTAGCTCTTGTAGGCAAACCTGTTCCTTTAATGAATAAGGAGGATAAGGTTACTGCTATTCAGTTCTTAAATGATGCAGGTGCTTTCCTTATTACCAAATCCGGAGATAAGGTTGCAAATTATTTCGGAATCTCCAAATATACATTGTACAGTTATATTGATGTAAATAAGTAAAAACAGGAAAGAATGATATAAAAACAGACCTGCATGGTACTTTTCCATCAGGTCTGTTTTTCTTCTGTTTTTCTTTTTTCATCCAGCGCCGGTATATCGTTAAATATGCTCTCTCTTTCATCTCCTTCCTCGTAATTTTTTTCGATATTCCTTTATAGACTGATTATAACACAGAACAACAACATTTTTTCTCTTTCACGCGAACAGTAATTATATGGTGTGAATGGTATGGAAAAAGGTTGTCTTTAAATTTGAAATCTTTTATACTTGATATATATACAACATTTTGATGATAAATTTTATTAATCCTTATCAGACGGAGGTGCTGTTATGTCTGAACAGATTTTATCTGCTGTTCATGGTGTCACTACCATGCTCTTTGGAATTTACTGTTCTGCATTTTTTCTTGGGATCAAACCGATCAGAAAAAATATCCTGACTATGTTTCTGTTATTTTTAGGGCAGGGACTGTTATATGTAATTGATCTGGCATTATTTGGGGAAACTCTTGCAAATATGTCCTATCCTCTGATCGTACATTTTCCATTGGTTTTATTCCTCTCCGTTCATTATAAGTATCCTCTGATTTCTTCCGCTGTTTCTGTCTTTTCTGCCTATCTGTGTTGCCAGATAAGCAACTGGACCGGATTATTCGCTTTGGCAATAACAGGATTACAGTGGTGTTATTATTCTGTGCGGATCTTAACAACAACCTTAACTTTTGTCCTTCTTTATCGATATGTATTTCGATCTACAAAAACAATTTTTACAAAAAATGCACGTGAGCTTTCCATCATCGGTTTCCTGCCATTTGTATATTACGTTTTTGATTATGCTTCCACCAAGTTTTCAACTTTACTTTATTCCGGAAATAAAGCAGTTGTTGAGTTCATGGGATTTGCATTCTGCATTGCCTACCTGGTATTTCTCATCATCTACTTTCAGGAATATGAGAATAAACAGGAGATAACGCAATACAGCAATCTTCGTGAAATGCAGCTTCAATCCATGCAAAACGAAATTGAACAGGTAAAGATCAGCAGCCAGAGACTGGCGATCCTGCGGCATGATATGCGCCACCATCTGAGTATTATTCTGACCCAGCTGCAAAACGGATATCCGGATAAAGCACAGGAATACATCCATGAAATTAATTCTGCATATGACGATACGATCATCGCCGCCTATTCCGGAAATGAAATGCTGAACTCTGTGCTTTCCATTTATCATTCCCGTTTCACAGACAGAGGATTGTCTCTTATATGCAATGTTTCTACAGGAAAAGAACTTCCATGTTCCGATCTGTCCTTCTGTACAATCCTGTCCAATGCGCTGGAAAACTCCATGCATGCACTGGAGCAGCTGGAATCACCTTCAAAATGGGCCCGGCTTACTCTTTCACAGAAAAAGAATCACATTCTGTTCCAACTGGAAAATCCCGTAGAAAAAATTCCGGCATTTGTAGATGGAGTTCCGGTTTCTACCAGAAACGGGCATGGAATCGGTGTCAGGAGTATTATTTATTATGTGGAACAATTACATGGACAGTGTCATTTTTCTATCGTGGACCATTGCTTTGTCCTGCGAATCATCATCTGACACAGGATTTTCACTGCCGGATACAATACATACATTTATTCACAGAAAGGTTTTGATAAAAATTATGAATATTGCAATTTGTGATGATGAAATACTCTTTACCCGGGAATTAAGTTCACTCCTGACGCACTGGGCGAAAAAAAATGATTTTTCACTTACCCTGTATCCATATTCCAACGGCGATGATCTGTTAACAGCTCTCCGGACAATTCCGGTAGATCTGATCTTTCTCGACATCATTATGCCACTATTAAATGGCATAGATACAGCAAGAGAAATACGCAGCATGGGACTGACTGTTCCTGTGATTTTTCTGACTTCTTCCAGAGAATTTGCCCTGGATTCCTATGATGTAAAAGCTTTTCATTATCTTTTAAAACCAGTAAATACTCTGAAACTTTTTTCTGTTATGGATGATTTTTTTAAAACTTATCATGTTCCGGCTGAAACTTTCGTCGCACATACTGCAGACGGATTCTGCTCAATTACGCTCAATGATGTAGATTATCTGGAAGCTCAGAATAAACAGGTTCTGGTCTGCCTTTCAAATGGAACTACTTTAAAAATCCGCGAATTATTTGTAAAGTGTGAAGGGGTCTTTACTCCGGAAAAAGGATTCTTTAAATGTCACCGAAGCTATATTGTAAACCTGTCCCACATAAAACAGTTCACAAGAGCTATGGTCACTACCGGCATTTCCTCTGTCCCTATTTCCAGAAATAACTATTCTGCATTCAAAGATGCCTATTTTTCATATATGTTTGATTCTAACTCCGGTTAATCCGATAATTACAGCATTTGCGGGTTACTATCCCCTCCGTTCTCAGCAATACATTTCGCAGTTCACTGCTTTTCGTACACCCTCACATATTCTTATCGTTCCATTTCATGTGCCTGTTTGTAGATTTCACAGGCAGCATAATTCACACATCTGTCATGTGCACAATCCATAAATGTGAGGGTTCTTTTATCTCCTTCCATCGTATATTCGCAGCAGACAGTCTGCCCTCCATTACATGTTCTGCAAAATCCCGAAATAAACTCTTCTTCTATCTCCATTTTATTCCTCCTCAATTTTCCTTATATCTCATTATCCTTCCGAGAAACAAAAATACAGGCAACAATATATTCGTTACTGTTCACAAATATTTTTATTTATTCGTCCGTTTTTTGTTGCATTTTACAACAAACAGATTTATAATCAGTATAACATAGAAATGTGCGGAAACACTATAACAAACATAAAATAATCGTAACTGTTCAGTACCTTCACAGTTACGAGTCAAAATCCATTAAAAATCGCCTTCGGCGATGGGATTTTGACTTGTATGTCTCGGGATTTTGGCATGTTCATGCCAAAACACCTCGCGGGATAGTAGACTGCTGAATAGTTACAAATAATCAAAAAAGAGGGAAAATGTCATGAACAAAGAACTTTATGATGAGGCAATACGCTCCAATATCCTGTCACGCAAACTAATCGAACAGTTGATGGAAAGTATGAATTACAGTAGTATCTCTTTTATCAACTGGACTGTAGAGGTACTAAAGATTATTAAAACACGTCTGGAACGCGGAGATAAAATCACAGACGAAGTATCCGGAATTACTTATGATATAAAATCTTTCCGAAATTTTGTAAGCACCAATTTTTCTTCCTATATTACAAGTCAGGTCTTTGATGCTCCTGATAAGGCAGAGAAAGTATATTTTTCTCTGGAAGCCACCGAAAACGGACATGCCTACAATATGGTTATGGCAAGTTCATCAAAGAACAAAACATATAAGTGGATTTCCAGTCTCAGCGAACGCTTTTCATTAGTGGAGATGATCGCTACCGGAATTGTATATCTTAAAGATAACAGGACAGATACATATCAGCCATTTATTTCCGGAAATGGTAAGTACTGCAGATATGACGTAGAAAAAGGACAGATTGTCGAATTATAAAATGCTGAGATTGATTTGCATCTTGTTATATTATGCATAATCTTAAGAATTGCATAATACAGAACAAACAACCATCATTGAGTCAGTACATACAAGAAAGAATCCTGCTTGCAGGATTCTCCGCCTGCGGCGGGTCGCTTCAGCGACATAATTCCTCTCCGTCGCAGTGCGATCCTGCCCGGAGGGCTTTTTTATGTTATAGGAACATTAC
>ENA-OZBR01000183-OZBR01000183.1-human-gut-metagenome-genome-assembly--contig:-NODE-183-length-29870-cov-13.601845_pt1 | contig 29870 bp, 27 predicted proteins | sample MGYA00243981_ERZ653524 | MGnify/ENA primary metagenome ERZ653524 (study PRJEB26926, sample SAMN06165084) | human gut metagenome | biome: ENVO:00009003; feature: ENVO:2100002; material: ENVO:00002003...
CATAGAGTTTGAACAGCAGGTAGCTGCGGTCGTAGTATTCGATCACCACGTCGTCAGGGTCATCGTGCGTGGGGTCCACGTCCGTCAAGGAGGATTGGGAGAAGGCCGCGGCCCGACACCCCGCGAAATCATCGCGTAAATAATCCCGTGGCGTTCGGGAGCAAACTTCCCCCGGACGCCACGACCGTCACCTCAGTAAGCCGGAACCTCCATCGAGGCCGTCGAGGGGAACGCCGGGCACGGTGCCCATCCCGTTCACGGCATCATTTGTCTTTTCCACGACCCCAGACGATTGGGCCAAAGTCAGCCCGCCGGGCACATGGCCGACGGCGTTCTGTGAGAGCCAATCGGAGAGCCGGGAGTAGTCGCCCGTCTCGTAGTAGCGCAGGAGCATGGAGACGAACTGCGCCTTGTCTTCGGGAGGGATCGAGAAGACGCCGATGCCGTCGTGTATGAGCTGGTGGTTGGCAACCATCAGCGCGGTGCGCTTGTTGCCGTCCGAAAACCATTGTCCCCGCGTGACCGCGCCGAACAGCAGCATCGCAGTGTCCTCCCCTTCTGACTCCTCCAGGATGCCGCGAACCCTTTCCTGTGAGGACTCGACGGCGGGGATCTCCGGCACCCATCCCGTGCCGCCGACTCTCACGCCGTATTCACGCAAGCGGCCGGCGTCGCGCACGAGGCCTTCGCCGATGATGCGGTTGTATTCGCGGATGTACTGCCAATCGACCGGATGGTCGATGTTGTCGAGCAGGAACCTCCACGCGCGCTTGATGTTGTTCACCGTGACTATATCGTCCACGCTCATGCCCTCGGGGGCGCGCCCGTCGAAGATTTCCTGCGTGTCGGGGAAGGTGACGCCATCAACCTCGATCTTGGCGGTGCGCCAGATCGAATCGACCAGCAGTCGCTTCGCCAGTTCCACGGCCGTGCGCCTATCCGTCGTCGTATCGTTCCTCACCGGTTCCATCAAAGCCCCTTATCCGTTTCCGATAATTCTATCGAAGTGGCCGTGCCGGCAAAGGGCGCATATCTCTCATAGACGCCATGCGCCGCCGTGCCGGGCGCGCGGGCGGAGAATCATCGTATGATACCGAATATCGTCAGGGGTTCGGACCCGGCCGGCCTGGTGCGCTACCTGTTCGGCAAGGGACGGCGCAATGAACACACCGACCAGCATCTCGTGTGCGCGAGCGGCGACATGTTTCCCTCGTTTGACATGGATGGCAAGCCGGCGGCGTCGTATGCGGAGATAGGCCGCAGGTTCGACCGACGCTACCGCGTCAGGGAACGCAAGGACGATCCGTTCCCGCCCGACATGCGAGGCAAGGACAATCCCGAACGAGAGCATGGCAGGAAGCGCGTGTGGCACTGCTCGCTCGCCATCAAGGCCGGCCAGGGCATACTGACCGACCAGGAATGGGAGGCCGTCATCCGCGATTATCTGACGCGCATGAACATCATCGACGGCGACGACGATCAGGGCGTCACGTGGCTCGCGGTCCGCCACGGACTGTCCGCCAACGGCAACGACCACGTGCACATCATGGTGCAGCTCGCCACCGACGACGGGTGGATAAACCCGTACCACGACCGGATCAACGCGCAGAAATCATGCAGGCGGATGGAGAAGACACGCCCCGAACTGGTCGAGCTCGCACGCTCCGACACCGGCACGCGCGTCAGCTGGCAGTACGGGCAATGGCGTCAATGGGCCGAATGGAAGGCGCGAAACGAGTACGGCGACGACGAGGGATGGGATGCGTTGGACGGCAACGAGAGAAGCCGGCTCGTCACGGCGGTCGCCGCCTCAACGATGCCGCGCCAGCATGTCGGCCGGATCGTGGAGGCGTGCGCCAAGGCATCGCGCAGCGAGGACGAGTTCATACGCCGCGTGCGCAGGGAAGGCTTCTCCATCGACCCCAGGCTGCGCAGGGGAACCGCCAAAGACTCGTTCACCGACCCCGGCCAGGTGGTCGGCTACAGGATCACGTGGCGCAGCACGGACGGGTGGACGGAACGGTTCAACGCCTTCGAGCTCGGCGACGACATGCGATTGAAACGACTGCGCGACGACTGGGCGGACGATGCCAGAAGCCGCGCCCTGGCCGTGCAGGAATGGCGCGCCGCGATGGAGAACCGCCCGCCCTTCCTTGATGACGGACGAGAAAGAAACCCCGAGAATCTGTCCACGCACGACATGGAACGCCTCGTATCCGAAGCGTTCTGCATCGCCGCCAGCCTCAACAGCGCGGCTGACGGCGACGAATACCGGGCAGCGATGCGCGAGGGCCTGCACACGTTCGACATGCTGCGCGAACGCTACGGAATCGCGCCGGAATACGGTCTATGGAGCATGGTCGCTTCTGACGAGGAGAACCGGCCCCGCCGTTAGGACGCTTCCCGGAAAAAGCTCAGATGGTACGGCCCGAGGAGGGAAAACCGAGCGAATCGGGCAAAGCCGATGCTGGATCGAGAGAGTTCGCCGGCTCGTCTCCCGGCATGATCGGCTCGATGGACTCGTTCGCCTTCGTCCAGCACGCGTTCAGGCGATCGGCCATCCGCGCGTCCAGGCCCTCGCAGGATTCGGATATGCCGGCGAGGACCTTCCCCGCCATACGCCGGGCCATATCCGCCACCCTCGAACCATCGAGACCGTGACGTGTCGCCAGATCCTCCCAATCCTGGGGCGTGGTGTGCTCCGCGAAGGCGTGATCCTCGTTCAACGGCATGGTGAGTTCCCAGTTGAACTCGGGCCAATACCTGGTGGCGACCGCATCATACTGGGGAGACAGGCGTATCCCCGATGCGGGATCGAGGATCAGGGAATAGTTCTTCGCATGTGCGTCGCTGTTGGCGGACGACGTGTTGAAGGCCAGCCTTTCGAGCCACCGGTAGGACAGGGAACTCGACGCATCGATGCGTTGCAGGAGATCCAGGCAGTCATCGGCCGACGGATCGTATTTGTCGCGGGTCGGCAATCCCAACGCTTGCAGGAAGTCCTCTTGCCGCAGTCGGACGATTCGGCCTTCCTCCAGGCGACGGTCGAACCGTTCCACGATATAGGCCGTCTTGCGCTGCGCCGTGATCTCGCCGCGTGCCGGTGTGTCGATGCCGCACAGTTCCGACAATCGCATCGTCGCCAGTTCCACCTTGGTCGCCTCGGGAAGGTCATGGGGCTTCGGTTTGACGATGTGGGTGGAGGGCAGCATCATATCCGGCCAATACCACTTGCCGTCCACGCGGGACAGTGTGAACTTGCCCTGCGCCCCTCCCAAGGAGAACCGGCAGTGGCTGTCCTCGTCCCACCAGTAGTTCCTGGTCCGCTCGATGCGGTCGATTTCGTTGGCTATCTGGGAATCGGAGATCAGACGAAGCGTCGGCGATGGGATTGGAGGTTCCGGGGAGAGGGAGAACACCAGTCCGCCGGTGGCGTCAACCCGGTCCAGCAGATCGAAGACGCCGGCCGAGGAGGCATTCAGGTGCTCACGCATGGCCTGGCGGACGTTCGGATTGTCGGGCAATAGATTGTCCAGGAAGTTACGCGGTGCCTGGTCTCTCCATCCGCCGGTTCTGGGCAGGCTCAGACTGATCGGCAGACCCTCGTTCGCGTCGTACGCGAACGATATGCGCTCCTCGTCGTCTTCCGAGAACACGCCCACATGATGCCCGTTCTCCCAGGCGTGCAGTTCCCTCACAGCAGTCTCCCCGCGTAGGCGGACGGCAGCGTTTCGGTGCGGATGTGCAGCAGGTCGAACATCCTGTACACGTAGCGGATGGAGGTCAGACCGGTCTCCACGAGCTCTTCGGCGCTTGAGAGGGGGACCCCGGCTCTCCTGGCGAGTTCGGCGGCGTCGAGACCCATGACGGACATGCGTTCGCGCACGCAACGGCGGACCGACGAGGTGTCGGGGAAGAACCGCGCCGGGTTCTCCTCCTTCTCGTCGGGAAGACCCTTGTAGGCGGTCAGGGCATCATATTTCGACAGATCCAACGTCACGTGTGCCATGCTCGTCCTTTCCGGTTCCGAAAGCCGTTGACACCATGATACGGCCATCCGATGCCGGCGCACCCCACGAACCTCATGGCAAGGGGTGCGCCGGCATCGGCGTCAGCGTGCGTTGCCGTTGGTCTCGGGTTGCAGGATCTGCGGCGTCGAGACGTTGGCCTGGTCGGGTATCGGCTGGTCCGTGGGGTTCATGGAGGATTCCATGGCGGGACTGTATTCGCCGAACGGGTCGGGCCCGTTCCATTCCTCGGGTTCGTTCAGGTCGAGTGGCATCTCCTCGTATCCGTCGGGCTCCCCGGTCGTCAGGTCGCCGCCTCCCGTGGTCTCGGGCTCGGGTCCGGATGCCGGTTTGCGTTCATCGGCGGCGGGCTTCGTATGCTCCCGCACGGGTGTGGGGGTTTCGACGATTGGCGCGGCGTCAGCGTTCTCGGTGCGTTCGACCTCGCTTATGGTGCTGGGCTCGTCTCCTGTGGCCTTGTTGTCCGCGTGCGAGGATTCCGGCAGGCCCTGGTCCTTGAGGAAGCTGATTCGGGAGGCGGCGTCGTCCACGCCGTTGACCGGCGCGCACATCACGGCTTCGACGATCCTGTCGTGGTCGTAGCCCGTCCATTGGCCGGTGAGCCGCGAGTCCACGAAGAACGTGGCGTCGTCGCCGTGCGCGGCCTGGAACGCCTGCGCGTCCTCCACCCGTTGCAGGTCCACGGGCACGCCGGCCGTGTTGAAGGCGTTCAGGGTGGCCTGCAACGCGGGCGACTGGTCGGTGTAGGTGATGTTCACGTGGTTGGTCAATTGGTCGGCTGCGGCGTCGATGTGCGTTTCCGGGTGGCGTTTCGACCATTCGTCCTTCAGCCGGGCCTTCGCCTCGATGATCTGCCTGCGGTAGCCGGGGTCGTTGCCCTCCAGTTGGTCGGCGACCATCCATCCTTGCAAGAGGGACGAGTCGCGCATCTTCCTCCAGCCGTCGCCGTCGGCAAGCACGGTCGCGTTCAGGGTGGACTCGAACCCCTTGTTGAGGCGTTCCCTGTTGTCCATCTCCCATTGTTCGAGGCGGATGGATTGCTGCTGCCGTCTGGTCTGCTCGTAGCGTTCGTTCTGGACGGCGCGTTCGGCGCGTTCCCTGCGGCGCGCGCGGTCGCCGCTCAGCTCGTTGTGCAGGGTGCGCAGCTGCTGGGCGACGCTGTTCCAGCTCTGGACCATGATCTGGTCGAAGCCGTCCTCGGGATCAGTTTGAGCCATTGTTTCTCCTCCTTGTTGGCGTGATGGTGGTTTCCTTGTTTTCCTTGCCGCCTGCGGCGGGGACCGACAACGTTTCCAGGATCGGTTCGCGCCATGCCCGGTTCGGGCGTTCGCAGGGCAGCGGCTCGCCCTTCCTGGTGAGATTCTGCTTGCAGTCGAGGCTGGCGACGATGCCACGGTCCTTGTCGAAAACGCGGTCGAGCATCGACGCCGCCTGGATGTAGAAGATCATCATCTGGCCGGGTGCCTTGCGCGCGTTCTCGTAGGCGCGCCACATGGCGTCGAGCGGGAACACGAGCGCCGGATAGCGCCACCAGTCGCTCACCCATTGCATGTTCACGGATGCGCTCTGGTGGTAGCAGAACACGTTGGCCACGAACCTTTCCACGAACGCGGCGAGGTTCGGATAGTAGGTCTCGCTGCGCCGCATTCGCGCGCCGAACTGGCCGGACACGTCCCTTGCCCGCGCGGGATCGAGGTCGCCGGATTCGTCTCGGCCGAGATCCGTCTTCCCCTCCGGCGCGGGCAGTATACGGGTGTCGGATTCCTCCGCACCGGCCTTTGGAGGGGTGTCGTCACGGTCCGTTGCGTCTTCCGGCGGGTTCTCGTAGCCGTTGCCGGTTTCCCCGGCATCGGCCGGAATCCCGGATCGGATGGGTTCCGCCGCGTGCCGGCCTGCCGGCACCTCGGGTGCGGTCGGCGTCGGCTCGCCTTGGCCCGGCATGGTTTCCTCTTCGATCTCCTTGTCCTCGGGGATGTGCGGCGCTTCGGGGTTGGGCAGTCCCTTGCCGTAAGGCACGCCCTTCTCCTCCAGGATGGCGCGGGTGAACAGTTCCAGCCATCCGCAGTCCGATGACAGCAGGGTCCTGGCGGCACCGACCGCGCGCTCCCATTCCTCCCCATCAGGGCCGGACGTGGTGTTCGAGGTGTGTTCGCTCATTATGCGGCCTTTCTCTGCTCTTCTCGGGCTTTCGCCTTGGCCTGCGCCAGGGCGTCGGCCCATTGCCTGTTGCCCGTCCATGGCAGGGTCTTGACGATCTGCGCTCGGGATTGGGATGCGAGCAGCAGCGCGCGGCCGACGGGCCATTCGGTCAGGTCGGAAACGTCGAGGATGTTCTCCTTCTGGATCGAGTTGTTCACGCTGCGCCGGCCGGTGCCGTCGATGTTGACGCTGCCTCGCACGATCTCCCTCTGGCCCACCAGCTGGCTGATCTCGCCGAGGAACTTCGCGTCCTTGATGCCGCCCAGATACACGGTGATGTTCGCGTTGTTGAACAGCGAGCCGAAGTTCGTCTCGCCGAACGCGGCCCTGCCCTGGTCGGGGTTCTGCCAGATCGTCATGATCGGGATGCCCGCCGAACCGAAATACGAGTACACGTCCGCCAGTTCGGGCCAGCGGCAGATGTTCGCGGCCTCGTCCAGCACGCAGCACAACGGGACCGGCAGACGGCGGTTGTTGCCGGTGAACTCGGATTGGGCGCGTTGGAACGCGGTGAACGCCACCACCGCCGTCAGGCTCGCGGTCAACGCGGTCGAGGGACGGCCCTGGGCGGAAAGCAGGTACAGGGTGTCCTCGCTCGTGGCGAACTCGTAGGGATCGAACAGACCACGCCGCTCGTCGATGTTCCCATTCGTATCCCGGTGCGGGTCGATCCAGTCGATGATCTCGGGGTCCGCGAGGAACGCGACCATGGTCTGAAGGCTGCCGAACACGCCGCTTCGGGTTTCCGGCGTCAGCGCGATCACGCTGGACACGCGCGAGGCGATGCCCGCGTAGCGCGGGTATTCGCTCAGGATGTCGGCCGGCGACGTGTCGCGCTCGTTGGAGCACCACCTGAACACGTCGGACACGGAACGGCCTCCCAGATGCGCGGCGAACAGGTAGTCGGCGAGCTGCTGGGCGGCGGTGCCGGGGAAGAAGTCGTCGCCGCCGGTCTGCGGCTGGCCCGAGGCGTAACGCCAGCAGTCGGCGATGCGTTTCGCGTCGGCGATGGACTGCACCGAGGCGATCAGGTCCCACACCCACGGCGCGCTCTTCCGGTTCGGGTCCGCGATGCGTTCGGGGTCGAACGTCCATATTTCGCCGTTCGGATGGTCGAGCCTGCGGATCGGGGCGGTCACGTCGAGGATATCGCCCTTGTTCGAGGTCGCCAGGCACGGGCCCGGTGCCGAGAGCACGGCCGGGATCGCGTAGCACAGGGACTTGCCGGAACGAGGGCCCGCCAGAACGATAGCCATGTCCTCCCAGCTGGTGTACATCGACGTGTTGTCCACGATGTTGAGCCCCAGCGGATAGCCCGGCGACATGCCCTTGCGCCAGTGGTCCGCTTCTATGAGCCTTGACGCCATGGCCTCGGCGCGCTGGCGCGTCACCTTCTCCACGGCCTCGCCATGGCCCATCGCCGGCGCGTACACGTCCACGCGGGTGCGGGCCTTGGCGCCGGTTGCCCACGGCACGGCCTTGCTGGCGATCAGCCACGCGGCCACGCCGCACGCCACGGCCAGTACGACGAGCACGGCCACGGCCAGCGCCCACTGGCCTGCGGTCAGCGACCATTGGCCGGAGACCAGGTACATGAGCGCGAAGATCTGGAAGGGATGCCCCGCATGGGAGCACACGAGGGCGAACACCGTGAGGATCAGGGACACCGCGACGATGATCGCCAGTTCGATCTTGCGGCTGGGACGGACCGTGCCGCCCAGATCCTTCACTCGGTTCGATTGCAGTTTCGGATCGACGTCGGCCAAGATTCATTTCTCCTTTCAAGCATGACGGCGGAACCGATGGAAGCGGTCCCGCCGTCGATGCGCCAGGGCTTGCGTCATGGCTAGCGGGCGTTGCCCGTCGTGAAATCGGATGGGGCGGAAAGGAAATCCGGTGCCGCAGGGTCCGCCGGAGCGGGAGCCGCGCCCGGCGTCGGATAGCCCGACAGCGGTTCGAAGGGCTCGCCGTTGAAAGTGCGGGGAACGCCGTCGCCAACGTATTCGCCGCGCGAGGCGTCAACCTGGTCCGTCCATGGATCCGTTCGCCCGGCATCGGCCACGGCACCGGCCTGTTCCTTGTTCTGGCGTTTGCGTTCGCGGGCGAGCTGGATGCGCTGGGACACGATGGAATCGATCTGCATGGAATCGCCGATCACGACCGGACGCGCGTATGCCTTGCCGTCCTTCTGGCTGATGAAGGCGTCGGGATCGCCCATGCGGCCGGTCGCCACCACGGCGTCGCCCTGGCGGAAATCCATGCCGTGCAGGAGCTCGGCAGCCTGGCCCCAGAATTTCACGGTGGTTCTCACCGGGCCGAGCGGATTGTCCGTATAGCTGCCGTCCTTCTGACGGACTCGCGGGCGGTCCTCATACACGGTGGCGCGCAGGTACGCCGAGCTCGTGGTGCCGTCCGCGTTGGTTTTCGCCGGCCAGTAATCGGGGTTCGCGGCGAGGAGACCGCGAACCACTTGCATTGACTGTGGCATGATGATGGTCCTTTCATTCGGGGAATACCAGCGCCTTCAATGGCGGCGGCGACTCCCATCATCCGGCCGGACCGGTGGCATCGCGGGGTACGGCGTCTACGTCAGCGCCCCAAATGCCCGCCGTTCTCCCACACGTTCGCCGCCTCCATGGCGGGATCGGTTTCCGGCAGACGGTCGAGCACGCTTGACGCGAACCGGTCCGAGGCGTCGTAGCCGATGGCCTGTTCGGCGAGTTCCCGCGCCTTCTCGCCGTCGCCCATGGCGAGGCTGAGCATGGCCTTCAGGCCGATGATCCGGTAGCAGGCGTCCGTCGGCGCGTTGGCCTCCAACGGGCCGAGGATCCCCATCGCCATGTCGATGCGCGCCGGATCGGGCGTGGTGCCGTTGTCGATCAGCCGGGAAAACAGCAGGTCGGTGTTCACCATGCCGTCCGGCGTATTGATGCGTTCGCGCAATGCCGGAAGGGATAGGGGAGCGTTCTCGGCCAGTATGTCGCTGGCGATCATCATGCACGTTGATTCGGGCGCGAACTGCATCGTCACGCCCAATACGGCGAGCCGGTTCGCGTCGGACGACCATTCGCCCGTGGAGCGCTGTTCGGCCATGAGCTTCGACCAGTCGTAGGCTGCCGCGTTGCGCCAGATGGTGCGCACATGTTCCGAGAATCCGTCGTAGGTCATGCCTGAGTCCAGATATTCGTGCGTGGCTGCGGTGATCAGCTCGTCCAACGGCGGTTCGTCCGTATCGGCGGCTGTGGCCTCGCTCTCCACGATGAACGGGATGCGGGGCTCTTCGGAGGCCAGGCCGTCCGTTTCCTCCGGCTGCTCCCCGTTGATGCGGTCCGCTTCCATGCGGTCCACTTCGCCGGCGAACCATTCGGAGCCCGCGAAATAGGTGCCGTCCATCGACTCCAGCACGGGTTGGAGGATGGACGCCAATTCGGAATACACGGCATCGGGATTCCCTAGGTCTTCGATGGTTTCCGTCATCTCGTTGTATTCGATGATGCGGTTCGCCAGCCGCATGGCACCGTCATCGGGTCGCACGTCGTCATACGATTCGCCCCAATGCTCGATCCATCCGATCATCGTCTCCCGTGTGATCCGCTCTTCGGCATCGGTGTTCTCCAAAGGCATGTTCGGCTCCTTGACAATCCTCGGCGGCAACCCGGCGTTCCCGCCATGACCCCGATCATCAGTCCAAGGCCATGGCGGCGTGGGGCATGGCGTCTACAGGGTTCTTATAGGTTTCGTCCCGTGCGGCCGGTCAGGTCGTCCACAAGGCCGAGGAGTTCCGGTTCGGGCCAGATGGAGTTGGCGAAAAGGTAGTCGTCCGTCAGGGACCGGTCCTTGAATATGGTTCGCGCGTCCTCCCGGATCGAGGCCAGCGAGCCGTCGGCGATCATGTCGGCGAGGCCCTGTGTGCAGTACAGGTCGTATGGCGTATATCCTTTGGCGTTCCAATCGATGTGATGGGTGATCGAATACTCGCATTCGTTCCAGTGCTCCATCCATGGAAGGGCGTGGTCACCTTCACGGGTGACGGCCGAGTAGCGGAACCAGCCCTCGGGAACCTGTATGGCATCGTCGCCATACGGGTCCGTCAGGGAATCGAGGTAGCCGGCGACGATGGATTCGCCGGCATGGAATTCCGCGTACCATGCGAGGTCGGGATTGCGCAGCGCGGCGTGCAGCGAGTCGAGCAGTGCGGCGTCGTTCACCGTGGTCCTTTCACCGGTTTTCCGTTTCCGGCAGGAAGCCGGTGCTGTCGTATATTCTGAACGTTTCGACGGCGTGCGCGACCCGCGCCCTCGATTCGCCATAGGTGGCGGAATCGACCGTCTCACGCCATACGGGTTCACGGGTTTCCGCATTGCCGTACGGCTTGGGCTCGGTGGGGGTTATCGACATTTCGAAGTCCCATGAGGATGCGCCGTGCTCGGCGGGGCGGAAGTCGAGAGTGCTGCGGTTGCCCGTCAGCCGCAGCAGCCGGGATCGCTCGCCGAGCCGGTCGAAGAGTGATGCGGAGCGTGCCACGGCGCGGATCATGCGTTTCATGCCGGTGGCGAGGTGGTCTGTCATCGCAGGGTTCCCTTCTAGGCGTGCCATTTGAGGTTCGTATCGTTGAACCCGCTTTTTTCGAGCGGGCACATCTCCACGTTGATGGGGATTCCGGGCAGTCCTCCCAATTTGATCAGGAAACGGCCCAGACCCTTGTGCGAGGCATCGGAACCGAAGTTGACCGGGGTGGCCCAATCCTCCAGCATGTCCTCCTCGCGCCGGGATACGGGCAGTCCGCATTCGCCGCGCAGGTAGCGGTCCACCTCGATGCGGCTCAAAGCGCCCAGCACCTTGATCTCGCTGCGTTCCACGAAGCCGCGCGCCTTGGTGTTCTGCGCCGGGGTCTCCATGCACATCAGGTCCTTGAACGTGTGCGTGATCATGATCTGGCCCACGCCCCACTGCCTGTTCAGACGGGTGAGCAGGTCGAGCTTTTCGACCATGAGGGGGCTGGCGCGCAAAGCGCGGTGCATCTCGTCCATGATGATCACGTGGTTGCGCCGGGGCTGCAATCCCTCCTCGGCGAGCACGTCGGCGGCGTTCTTCGCGGCGAACGCGCTCGTCCACGTGGTCGCCAGCACGGCGGCGACCACATCGTCGCCCGACTGGGCCAGGGCGCTGATATCGAAGTCCACGGGCCTGGACAGGTCGATGCGCGCGGTGGTCTGGTCGCCGAACAGACGGCCGAACTTCGTCATGCGGTTCGAGAACCCGTGCAGGTCGGCCAGAAGGCCGCGAACCTGCGCCCTGTAGAGCTCGTCGTTTTCCGGGTCGTCCCAGACCGCCGCCGTGCGCACCTCGTCGGGCCCTTCCCTCAGCAGGTCTCGCAGGTCCGCGATGACGGGAGGCTGCGGATCGCCGCCATGCCGGTCGTGGAGCACGCGCACGGCGACGGAAAGGATATCGGATTCGCGTGCGGTCACGCCCCTGGCACCGCCCACGTCGTCGGCCTCGCGGCCGGTGCGCATGATCGTCAAAAGCACCTCCATGAGCGCCGCCCTCGTGTCGTTGTAGTAGTCCGTCAGGTCCTTGCGCGCCTTGCCCTCCAAGCGTTGCAGTGCGTGGTGGAGGTCGCCGGGGTCCAGGGGGTTGACCACGCCGATGCCCGCTCCCAGCCGGATGACCTGGCCGCCGAGCATGTTGACCAGTGAGGCGTAGTCGGGCTTCAGATCGCCGGGGATGATCGCGTTCATGCCCAGGGCGCTCAGTCCCAGCACCTCGCGGCGCACGAACGTGCTCTTGCCGATGGCCGGCAGGCCGAGCAGGAACATAGAGGGCTGTTTGATGATGCCGGCCTTGAACCAGCTGATCGGGTCGCAGCACACGCCGGCACCCGTCATCAGGCTTCGCCCGACCGGCACCCCCTCGGCCGGCAGGGCCATGTCGGTGCCGAACGGCCAGAATCCGCCGCACACCTGGTTCGACGTGCCGAAGAACTCGTCTATCGTGGGCATCAGGGCCGCATAGCCGCCTTCACGCGAGCGTTTCCCCCGCCACGGCATCGGGGGCACGGGCTCGTCCGGTTTGGCCTTCAACGGTGTGAGCAGCATTGATTCCATGCGTGCCACGGGGTCCGTGGCCGTGGCGCTTGGCATGGTTCCTTTTCGTTTCGACGGCTTCCATGGCATCGGCATCATGTGTCCTCCGTTCAGGACAGGAGCCGGCCGAGGGGGCCGGCTGGAGTGTATGATCTGACGTTCAATCCAAGGGGCAGGCTTGCGGCGAATCCCGTGTCCTGTGCCCCGTAGCAGGGGCGCAGGTCGATCTTCGCGCCGCCTGCGGCCTGTTCCACGGCGCGTGACGCGGCTTCGAGCCGTTGGCTTTCCTGTTCGCCCCTGGACACGGTGACGGTGACGAGCATCCCGAAGAACACCATGACCGCGCCCTGGTTCGTTTCGACGGCCTGTCGGTTGGCCTTGCCTATCTGGCTCATGGACCTCACCGTGGCGCGTTTCTCCTGGCTGACCTGGTTGGCTGCCTTCTGCCGGTTCTGTTCGGCCATGAACATGGTCTTGTCGGGCGGCAGCATCCGGTAGAGCACGGTCACGCGCTTGCGGTCGCAGTCCGCCAACGGGGAAAGCAGCCGGGTGAGCGTGTCGGCGGTCACGTTGCTTTGCGGCGGGTCCACCATCTCCCATGTGCGGCTCAGCCCGGAATCATGCGCGTAATGGCTCCACCCGGCCTCGTGGGAGACGGGTCCGCAATCCTCCCATGCGATGTACGGGGGCTCGTCGGATTCCTCGATGGTCTCCTGCGCGGCCGGATCGTAGGCGACGCGGACCATGCGAGTGATCTCCTCCATGCCCAGGGCCCTCGCGGCACCGCCTCCCGCCTGCGCTATCTGCTCGCGGATCGAGGGCAGCAGCAGGCTTATGCGACGCGCGGCCTCCCCGGCCTCCAGGTATTTGCCGTCACGGTCGGTGTAGCGGAAAGTCAAGGTGAGCGTCACGTCGTTGGAAGCGCCGCCGGCCGCGTACTGGTCCATGATCTGCGCCATGGCGCGCGCGGCCAGCTCGGGAGCGTCCTCCACGATGCGTTTGCTCAGCGTGCGGCGGAAACGCACGCCGGAATCGGGTGCCGTGTCCACGGTCACGGCCAGTTGGGTGACGCCGGTCTCGGAGGCGAGCGATTCCATGAGCCCGGCCCACGAGGCCACGTACGAGTCCTCCACGTCGTCGTCGGCGAGGCTCGCGCCCTGCGGCTGGCATGACAGGAGCAGCGAGTATTCGCCGGTGTGCGAATGCCGCACCAGGCAGAACTCGCCGCCCAGCCCGTCCAGGGCGGAGGTCAGGCCCACCCGTGAGAGGATGCCCGGCAGCATGGCCTTGCCGCCGTCGATCGGCGCGAGCAGGCCGGAACGATACAGGTTAGCGCCGGAACGCTGCGCGGCCATCCACGTGCGCTTCTCCACGGTGCGATCCACCATGTTGCGGTGCTCGCGGTCGCGGATGGCCAACACGAGGATGACGCCCATGCCGACCACGAGGATCGCGATGGCCGCGACCACGCTCGCCATGCTGACCAGCAGCGTGCAGGTCAGCACACCCATGCCCGCTATCGTCAGCGGGATGCCGATGTTGCGGATGCCTCCCGGCATCGGCCGCATCCAATCGCCGTATGTCGTGTTCGACGCCATGATTATCCGAATCTCCTTAACAAAACGTATGCGTCAGAATGTCTTGCCCTTGCGAGTGGTCGAGCGGTCGGCACCGTCCGGGGCACCCTCGCGGGCGAACCCGCCGGCATCGCCGTTCGCCCCCTGCGGCCTGTTGCCGCCTGACGGGTCAGGGGATGCGCCATCGGGTGCCGGTGGAACCGGGCTTCCCGTGCCATTGCCGTTCGCTCCCTGTGGTTTGCCGTCGCTGCCCTTGCGGTTCGCTCCCTGCGGCTTGTCGCCGGTGTTCTGCGGTTCGCCGCCCGTGGGATTGCCGTCCAGCGGTTTGGCGTGCTTGCCGCCGCCGTTCGCTCCCTGCGGCTTTCCGCCGTTTCGGCCGAGCCCGGAAAGCAGTCCGGCCAGGCCGCGGCCGGCACCGGGTTTGGCACCGTCCGGTGACGCTTCGCCGCGTCCGTCGCCGCCTTTCCTGCCGCCCTTGCCTCCTGCGGCCTTGCGCACGCCGGCACCGGCCAAGGCGACTCCCATGCCGAGTATGGAGGGCAGGATTCCGCCGCCGCCACCGCCGACCGAGGATTGCACGGCGGGCACGATCACGCGGATCATGGCGGGAAGGAGGATGATGACGCTCAGGGTGAGCATCAGCGTGATGGCCTGGCTGTCGTCGCCGGGCCCGGCCGTGGCCATGATCGCGCTGCCGGTAGCCATGACCAGTGCGGCGACGGGCTTGTAGGCCAGGAACGCGGCCAGCCAGCCGATGGTCTTGGCGAAAGCCTGCTTGCCGGTCTCCATCCAGCTCATGGCGGCCCACATGGGTGCCACGCCCACCAGGATCGGCAGCATCCCGGCGCGGAAGTAGGCGAATATCTTGCTGATCAGCCCGCAGATCCACATCACGATGGTGAGCACGATGGCGACGGGCGCGCCGAGATTGAAGAACGAGCTCGCGGCCAGGCTTTTCGATTCCCAGGCGTCGTTCATCATGCCCGAGGCGGACCTGAGCACGTCGGCGGTCCACGTGTCGAATGTGGCCTGGAACGTGTTGACCAGTCCGGCAAGGCACACGGCGCTCAGGATCGCCCACATGAAGGCCTTGCCCAAGGGGATCAGGTCACGTCCCTCCTGTTGGGTGACGAGCTTCCAGCCGGCCGCGATCACGCCGCACACGGCCGCGATGATAAGGAACGGGTCAACCTGCATACGGATGTAGTCCGACAGGAAGAACGTGGTGCCGCCGCCCGGCGTCCATGACGGCAGGCCCGGATTGCCGCCGGACGAGCGGGAGAAGAACGTGAGCGCGATGCTCGCGCACGAGGAGCCGAGCAGCACGCCGAGCAGTATCCAGCCGATGCGGTCGAGCAGACGGCCCTCGCCGCCCTGGCCGATGTTCCACACGATGCGCGCGCTCAGCACGATCAGGCTGATCGCGGCGGCTGCGACGAGCACGCCCTGCGCGATGCGCAGGTACCGGTTCACCGGTGCGAACCACGAATCGTAGTCCGGGGTGGCGTTCGCCTGCAACGTTGATACCGTGTCGTCCGCGGCGACCAGCGTGTTGCGGCTGGTGGACAGCCATTCGATCGTGGAATCCGACTGCACCTGGTACATGTTCCACAGGGTCTTCTCCAGCCAGGAGAGCTTGCGCTGCTTCCGGCACGAGGAGTCCTTGTACTCCCATTTGCCCTCGTCGGACGACTCCTCCTGATACGTGTTCTCCAATGCCCTGCATTGCAGTTCCGGAGACTTCCTCAGCAGATCCTTCGCCGCCTGCTTGGTGCCGACCGCGACCGCGCCGGTATGGGCGGGCGGGTCGCCGTACTGGTCGATGACCCATTGGATCTGGCTGGGGCCGATCAGGTCGCCGAGCCTGCCTTCGGGTATCTTCATCACGTAGGTGGTCTGGGTGTCGCTGATCTGCTTGTCGCCGAACTCCAGTTCCTTGCTGAACGAGCCGAAGTCGGGTCCGCCGCAGGCGGCGAGGCCCATGAGGCAGGCGAGGGCGAGCGGCAGCGCGCACAGGCGCTGCCGTATGCGTCGAATCCCTTTCATGGCTTCTCTCAGCAGCTTGCGGTGACGGACAGGCCGAGTGCGGCGAGGATGGCGACAGCGCCCGCACCGAGGAAGATGCCGATCACCCAGTTGACGAGCTTGTCGAAGGTGTCGTCGCGGTCTGGCACGCCGTCGCCCTGCTGGCGCAGGATGTGCACGCCGATGCGCACCAGCGCGACCACGCCGATCACCAGGCTCAGCGCCTTCACCCAGCCCAGGGCGGTGGATACCGGTCCCGAGAATCCCGGAGGCAGGCACGGGGTCGGGTCGGAAAGGGTCTCGGCGAGGATCACGTATGTTTCATGCAGCATTGGGTTGTTCCTTTCGTGTTAGGTTCATGCACCATCGTCAGCCGACATGGGCCGTGGCGCGGGGCATGGCGTCTACGTCCTTCACGAGCCGTGAGTACGCGGCCGGATAACGCCGGGGAAACCCGTCGAGTTCAAGCCCTTTGATATGGGGCAGCCGCCACACGCGGACGGCGGATGACAGTTGGATGCGCGCCGCCACCAAAGGCCGGGGCATACGGGGCACGGGGTCGGTGATGGCCGCGCCCAACAGGATCGATGCGCCGAACAGTCCGGCCGACTGGTCGGCGAGCAGCGTGCGCAACGATTCGAGGCCGCGCCCGGTTCCCATGGCGCACAGGATGATGCGCGACGGCATGGAGGGATCCTGGCTCACCGGCAGCGCGCGGCCGGCGTCGGCGAACCGGTCGGGGTCCGAATGGCGGATCGTGGTGCATCCGGCACCGCCGTGCGCGCCCACCAGCCACACGCGGTCGGTGACGGGTGCCGCGAACGACGGGATCAACGTGGTCAGTTGTGGCATGGTGCTGGTCCTTTCATAGGCTCGGGTCGGTGCCGGGCAGTTGCGAGGGGTCCGGGTTCGCGGGCACCGACCAGCCCGGAGACGCGGAACCACCGGTCGAGCCGGCGGAACCGCCGGAGGAATGGTATCCGCCGCCCGTCGGGCCGGAACCCGAGCCCGAAGCGGAGCCGGAGGGCGTGTACGAGTACTGTTGCGGTGCCGGCGTGCTCTGCGCCTGCGCCGCCGCAGCCGCTGCGGCCTCCTCCTGCGCTTTCCTTTCCTCGTCGGCCTTGGTCTTCGCGTCGATGGAGGCGTTCACCTTGTCCATGGCGTCGGCGATGGCCTTCTCGTCGCGCTTGTCGATGGAGGCGCGCAGCAGGGCGCGAGAATATTCGTCCTGCACCTTGCCTTCGGAGGAGGAATACAATCGTTCGCCCTGTTCGACCGTATGGGCCAGCCGTGAGGAGAACACCGCGCCCGCCGCCTTCTTCAGCCGCGAGAGATTTCCCGTGTGCTTCTTTTCGATGGCTTGCAGCTTGGATGTGGTGGCGTTGGCCGTTTCCGTGTCCGTGGCGGCACATGCGGGGATTCGCTCGCCCTCGGAATATTGTTCGGCCAGCTTGTCGAGGGTTTCCAGGGTTTCCGGGTCGGCGAGCTTGTCGGCCGTGACCGCTTTCGCCTGTGCGAGCCGGTCGCCGGCGAGATATTCGACCAGCTTCCGTTCGGCTTTCTTCGCCGCAGCGCGCGCGGTGGCGCAGTCCGCCGTCGCCTGTTCCAGCTCGCGTGCGGCCGTGGCGGATTCATGCGATCTCCACGCGGACATGCCGGCGACCGTGACGCAGGCCGCGAGCAGGATGCCGCCCGCGGTCGTGGCTATGCGCCTCCATTCGCGCACGGGCATGGCGGCATCCCGGTCGCCGACCGGCGTGAGGTCGATCGTGTCGGCGAGATCGGCCGGCTCCACGGCACCGCCAACGTGCTGCGGTTCCGATGCCGGGGCATCGGCCGGGATATCATTCCCCACCGGATTCGAGGCCGATGGCAGCGGACCGATCTCCCACGGATCGACGGCCGGGTTCGCCCGGCCTTCGCTTCCGGCGTCGTCCACGCATCGCGCATCCGGCTCCAGCCCGGGCCCGGGCTCGGGTTCGGGTTCGGCCGGTGGCCGGCGTTCCGGTTCCTGTGCCGTGTCGATGGCGACGGCGGTGCCGGCGGCGATTATGGGGCCCATCTCCCATGGGTCCGTGCTGGAGGTGTTCATCGGTTCGGGAAGAGGCGCTGGCGAAGGCTCGGGCGGTCCGGCGCGGTGGCGGTCATGCCGTCGGCGGCGTCGGCCTGCCGTTCGCGCAGCTGCCGCTGTTCCATGACCCATGCGGGATGCTGGCCGTGCTCGTGCGCGTCCATGAGGCAGCGCGTGACCTCGCCCTCGGGTGAAACCGCCGCGAGCCGGCCCAGATGGCCGGTGAACGCGGCCTCGGGATCGCCCTGCATGAAGCTCATGTACGCGGCGGCCTCAAGCGCGCCCTCCCTTCGCGCGGAATCCGGGATGTTGTTGGACAGCCGCCACAGCAGTGCGGGTATGTCCTGGTGGAACTCGCTGTTGGCGATCTCGCGCACGTTGTAGTCGGCCTGGTACCACGGTTTGACCTGGCCCGAGGCGAACAGGGGCAAGGCGCGCGGATCGTGCTCGGCGACCATGAGGAAACGGGCGCGTTCCATGCCCGGCGATATCAGCTTGGCGCACACGGCGTCGCGCAGCCCCGTGTCGCCGGACAGCGATGCCAGCAGTCCCGCCGTGGCATGGTCTTTTTCCGCGTCCGCGCCGATGCGGTATTGTCCGGCGCGCAGCGAGTCGAGAAAATCGAATACGGCCAATGCGGTTTGCCTGTCAGCCATGTGCAACCTCCAGAGGAATGATGATGGTGCGAACAATGTCAGAGTCGATGATGCGCCGGGTCGCGGGCCGCTGCGGGGCGCACCGTCTACAGGCCCCATCGGGAGCACGGTTCCACGGGTCTGCGGCTCCACGGTTCCACGGGTTCACGGGTTCCGGGCATGGAAAAGGCCCTTCGCCGGGAGAGGCTGGCGAAGGGCCTGGGGTTCACACGCCGTCCGGGGCACGGGATTCGGAAAGCTTTATGCCCCTTTCCGGCATGTGAAGTCAATGGAGGGCGTCCCGGCCGTCATCGGACGACGAGGCCGGAACGCCACGGGGTCACTTGCCCGCGTTCACGGCCGTGTGGCGGCCGGAACCCTGTGCGTAGTGGCGCTTGCGGAACACGAGCAGGGAGCCGCCCGCGAGTAGCACCGTCAGAGCGCCGCCGGCAAGGCCGAGCACGGCCGTGCCGGTGGAGGCCAACGGCTTTTCGCGGTATCCGTTCCAGTCGTCGGTGTTGCTGGCGGTCTGGGTGTCGGCGCACAGCTGCTTGCCGTCGATCTCGGTCACGTCGCCGGTGGAGTATTCCGGATCGATGTCTTCGCCGCCGTCGGTCTTGTCGTTGAACGGGTCGCCGTTGGACGGCGCGCATTCCACGAGCGGGGTGCCGGTGACGATGGCGCGATCCGTGTGGGTCTCGCCTTCCTTGACGCCCTTGAGCGTGCCGGTCACGCTGACCGATTCGCCCGGCTTGAGCACCAGGGTGTCCCAGTCGGCGGGATAGGTGAGCGAATCCATGTCCACGTGCGCGTCGCCGACGATGGTGGAGTCGGCGAGGTCCAGGTCGCTTGCCTTGAACCATGCGCCGTCGCCGGTGGCCGGGTCGGTCTTGGAGGTGTTGGTGATGATGAACGTGATGCCGATGTTGTCGGCGTCCATCTTCAGCGCCTGCTTGGAGTCGTCGCGGTCCGCCTGCTCCTGGCCGTCCTGCTTGAGGGTCGGGGTATCGACCTTTTCGAGGTGGATGCTCGGGGTCATGTCCGGGGTCTTGGTGACGACCTTGTTGGATTCGCGCGGCTGGCCGTTGATGGTCTCGGTCCACGTGTTGGGCACCTCGTCGGCCACGGCGATGCGCTTGCACTGGAGGTAGAGCACCCAGCCGGCCTCGTGCTCGTTGTCGGCGCTCACGAGGTCGAGGTAGGTCTGGGTCGCGTCGGCCGTGACCTTGCCGTTCTCGTCGGCGTCCACGGTGAACAGGTTGCCGCCGAACTTCGAGGAGTCGAAGCCGCTGCCCGCGATCTTCTCGCCCTTGGCCGCGAGCATCTGGCCGTCCCTGTACAGGTCGCGGCTGGCGTAGACGGCCCAGTTGCCCAGGTACTGGTCGTACTCGGTGTTCAGCTGGTCCGTGCCGCCCCAGTCCGTGACGGTCTGGTAGGCGCGGTCCGGGGGCAGGATGCTGGAATCCAGTCGGTAGAGGAACGTGTGGTTCAAATACACGCTCTTGCCGTCGATGCTGTCGCCGCCGACCTTCACGGTCACGTCCTTGGTCGGGTTGATCTCCTTCAGCGGGTTGGTGACGGTGTTGGTCTTGTCGCGCCTGTCGTTCGTGACCTGCGTGGCGGTGTTCTCCACCGTGTGGCCGTCCTTGACCTTGGTGACGGTCATCGGCATGACCACCTGGTAGGTGTGGCCCAGCAGCGACTGGTCGATGCTCGGGTCCTTCAGCGGGTCGTAATCCTTGTCGGTTTTCTCGCTGTAGGCCTTCAGGTCGTCGGGTTGCGGGTCGCCGGGCACGGTCTCGCCGGTCGCGGGGATCTGGGTGTCCACGGTTTTGGCGAAGGCGTAGAGCACCCCGTCCTTGTCCTGGATGTTGAACTCGCCGGTGCGGTCCCTGCCGGTCTCGTCAAGGATCTCCACGTGCTTCGCGTCGAGGGTCAGGTACTCCTGGTCGTAGTCGTCCGTCATGCCCAGTCGCCATACCTTGTAGGCGGTGTCGGTGAGCCTGGAGGCGTCGATGTTGACGCGGTAGTACACCTTGTCGCCCAGCAGCGCGGTCTTGCCGTCGATGTTGATGGTCGGGTCCTTCTGCGTGTCCTGCTTGGAGGGCTTGATGACCGGCGGCTCGTTCTCGACCTTGTTGGACGGGGTGACGCCGTTGTTGACGGTCAGCGCGGCCTTGTTGTCGACGGTCTTGTCGGTGGGCGCGTCCTCGTTCACCTTGGCCTCGAAGCGCAGCAGCACGCGCGGGTTGGAGCCGGCCTTCCAGTTGGCGGCAACCCAGTCCTTGGTGAACGTGGCCTCGAACGAGTGGTTGGCTTCGTCCCACTGCACCTTGTAGGCGCTCTTCGGGATGATGCCGCCGGTTCCCAGGTCGGTGATCTCCAGGGTCTGCTTGTTCGCGGTGGTGTACTCGGAATAGGTGTCGCTCAGCTTGATGGCGGTCACCGAATATGCCTGGTCCGCGGGGATCTGCGGGTCCACGCGCACGGTGTATTCCACGGTCTGGCCGGGGAACACGGTCTTGGTGTCGATGCTGGACTGGTCGCCGCCCTGGGAGGATTCGGCGATGACCTGCTTGTGGATCGGGGGCACGGTCACGCAGATCTTCGGCGTGTTGGTGTCCACCGTGCTGCCGCCGACCGTCTGGCCGCCCTTGTTGTCGAGGTCGTCGCCCTTCGGGTCCGCGCACGTGTTGAGCTCGTCGCCCTCCGCCTTGCCGTAGGATTCGAGCAGCTTCACGGTGTCGAAGTTCACGTCGAAGGGGATCACGACGCTGATCTGCTTCGCGGTCTTCAGGTCCTTCTGCGCGGCCTCGTAGGAGTCCTTCGCGCTGACCGTGACCTTGGTGCCCTCGGCGGTGATGTCGAACTGGTCGGTCACGTCCCTGCCGGTCTTGTTCAGGTCGTTGACGCTGGCGTTGGCCTCGTCGGTGGTGTCCTGCTCGTAGACCTTGATGTTGGAGGTGTCCTTCAGGTCGAGGATGCTATCGACGTTGGCGAAGTCGTCGGTCCACGCGATCTCGGGCACGCGGCCCAATCCGGTGGGCAGGGTGCCGGAGATGACCGCCGCCACCTCGTCGCCGAGACGGTAGTACTTGTCGTCGCCGCCCACCTTGTCGCTCTTGGTCGGATCGACGGTCAGCTGCCACTTGCCGCCGACCTTCATGGCCCACGCCTTGTTCGGGTTCGGGGTCCACACGAACACCGGCGGCTCGTTGGTCGGCCGCGTCTCGTTGTTCCACTTCTCGTACGCCTTGTTGGTCAGCTGGATCTTCCTGCCCTCGGTGGCACCCTTTTTGATGGTGCCCGTCAGGTAGAACTTGACCTTGCTCGCGCTGTTCTTGAACATCGTCTTCGCGATGTACGAAGCCTTCGCGGTGGCGGTCGCGGTCCTGGCCTTCTGGTCGATCACGATATCGAACTGGTCGGTCACGTCCTTGCCGTCGACGAACACCTTGCCGGACTTCCAGTCGATCCACTGGTTCGAACCGGTCAGATCATCGGTGATGGAATAGGATGCCAGCGGGTTGAGCAGGTGCGCGGGGATGCTGCCGTTGACGACCGCGCCCACCTGGTCGCCCACGAGGAACGTCTTCTGATCGACGCCCTGCTGGTTGGTCCATTGCTTGTCCTCGGCCACGAGAGCGCCGGACTCGTCCAGCACCCACACCTTGTCCGGGGTCGGCGTGACCTTGCCCACGCTGTCGCTGTTGCCGGTCTGGCAGTCGGCCAGGCTGCCGTCGGCCAGGCTGCCGGTGCCGTTGTCGCCGTTCCAGCACGCCCCGGAACCGTCGGCGATCTCGTAGTCGCCGCCGGTCGGCTTGGCCGACTGGGGCACGTTCAGCGTGTATTCGCCGGAGTGCGGGGCGGTGGCGTGCGCCTTGACCACGCGCATGCCGTCGATGGAATCGTCGATGGAAATGTCCGCCGGCACGACGTTGCCGTTCGCGTCGGTCACGTTGACCTTGCTCACGTCGTCCTTGTCGGTGCCGCCGATCACCACGTCCTTCGTGACGATGAAGTCATAGATCCAGAACTTGCTGGAGGCGTTGGAATGCGCCTTGATGTGAGCCGTGTACAGGCTGCCGGAGGCGATGTAGTTGTCGATGTAGTCGTTGTCGTCATGGGACGGCACGTCATGGGACGGCACGGGCACGTCATGACGGTGCGTCAGCGTGTCGCCGGCCTCGTTGGTCAGCCATTTCTCGGGCGGGGTGGTGGTCTTCTCGCCGGACTCCTTGCCGTCGTTCTCTCCCTTGTGGGAGACCGCCTCGGCCATGTTGCCCTGCTTCGCCACGTCAACGTCCCACCAGCGCTTGCCCGCAGGCCACGACTCCCACGAGGCGTCCATGTCCTTGAAGGACGCGCTCACTGTGGCGCTGCCCTTGTTGGATGCGGTGAACCGCTTCGCCACCGTCTTCTCGGTGCCGTCAATGCCACGCCAGTGCAGGGTCGCGGTGCCGTTCACGTTCTCGGTCTTCGACCCGTCGCTGGACAGGGTGATCGTGTCCGAAGCGTCCTTGGTGTCGCCCGACTGGCCCGACATCTCCGCAGCCTGCGTGCTCACGCTCAAGTGATAGGTCGGTGGTGCCGGCTGGTACTTGTCCAGCACGATCACCACGATCGAGGGCTTGCTGGAAGCCTCCACATTACGACGCATAATCGCATCCACGCTGTTCGACGGATCATCATCGAACGGATATGAGGTCCTATATACGGTGCTGCCATACTGGTATGTTCCTGGAGCTACGTAGGTGTTCCAGTTGTCGTACCAGCCGCCGGTCCCGGTCGGCGAAGCCACGCCGGACCCGTTGTAGATGTAGTTGCCGCCGAAGACGGCTGGCACCGCGCCGACCGCGACCACTCGGCAGTCGCCGTTGCCTTCGCCGGGGTGACGCCGCTGGAAACCGGTCTCGCATTCCGTACGGGCTTGGTCCAATGCGGCCTGCGCCTTCGTGACGCCATCGCCCTCCAACGTCACGCCGGCATTGTTCATGGCGGCGCGCACCGAATCAAGACTCGTGGCCGGACCCCATGCGCCCGAAGCATCGTCCTTGTATTGCCAGAACTGCACCGCGGCCAGGTCGCCGCCCGTGCCGGGCTGGTTGCCGCCGCCACCGCCCGCGAACGCGGTCGATGCGACGACGCCGCCGGCGCCAAGCGTGGCGATCGCAGCCACCGCCGCGACACCGGCCTTCATCATCTTCCTGCCAAAGTTCATGTAAATGAACCTCCGTTAACCTTGTCTGTTCATCCCCTCCCTCAATCGTTCCGGTCATGGCCCCGCCGCCTCTTTTTTCAAAGGGTGGCGGGGCTTCCGACCGCAGGAATAACGGGAGGTAGCCACCGGTTGGCCCGGCAGCCACCAACAAGTCTCACGGACGACACGCCGAACCACGGAGCATGGCGTCTACAAAAAATCCGGAAGTATTTCCCGGCAATACGGGTACACGGGAATGCGGGGGCACAGGTTCACAGGGACATGGCTTTCCTTTGCGAAATCCATGAAAAAGGCCCGTACCGGTTTCCCGATACGAGCCATAATCAGTCATTCATCGATCAGTGATGGTAATAGCCATCATCCTTGCCGGTGCAGCTGTTGCCGCAGCCGTAAGCGCCGTTGAGGTTCGGCTTTGGGGCGGAGGCGGCGGCCGGGCCGGAGCCGCCCGATGTGGTGCCACGGTATGTGTTGGAGCCGGAAGTGGAGCCTTCCGTGCGCCTGTACGCGCCTCCGGAGTAGGAGGAGACGCCGCTGTAGGTGGATTGGGCCTGCGCCTGAGCCTGGGCTGCCGCTGCGGCCGCTGCGGCGGCTTGCGCATCCGCGTCCGTCTTTGCCTGGACGCTCGCGTTCACGCCGTTGATGGCATCCTCCAGCGTTTTGCGCGCTCCGTCGATCTTCGCCGGATCGTTCCCGTCCTTCAGCCCGTTCGTCGCGTCGATGGCGTTCGACAATGCGTCGCGGGTGGCGTTGTCCGCGACCTTGCCGTTCGAATCCGCGAGCAGCTTCGACGCCTCGTCCAGCTTCGCCGTCAGATTCGTTTTCGCGTCATCCAGCCTCTTCGCGGCCTTGGATTCGGCGACGGCCCTCACCGCCTTCGACAGGCTCTTCTCGTGGGTCTCGTACCAGTCGGCCTGTTCATTGAGCTTCACGGTGGCGGCATCCAGTCCTTGCGCGTTTTCGGCCACGCAGCCCTCGTATTCGGGTGCCGAGGACTTGATCTCCTTGCCCAAGGATTCGACGGTCTTCGAGTCCTTGACCTGTTCGGCCTTGACGGCGGCGGCATCGGCGGCATCGCCGTTGAGCAGCGCGTTGTATTCGTTGGCATTGTTGCGCACGGTGTCGGCGGCGGTGGCGCACGCCTCCTTGGCCTCGGCGAGCTTCGCGCCGCTGTAAGCGTTCCAGCCGATGATGCCGGCCGCGATCAGAATCACCGCGCAGACGGCCGCGACCAGGGGCGGCAGCCACTTCGGACACTTCCTTCCATCCTTGCTTGGCTCTGTGATGTTCTCGGCGGGTGTTTCGACGGGTTCGAGGATTTCCGTCTTGTCGTTCTCGTTCATCATTGTTCTCCTTGCATTGACAACGCTTTACTGATCTGCCGGGATACCCGCGTCGGATCGCAGCGTTTCCCGCGCGATGTCGAGTAGCCGCTCGTCGCGGCCGGGCTGGGCGTCCGCTGTGTGGGGGAGCCAGTCCTGATCGACGTCGAGGGTCAGGTCATCGAAGGCCTGTTGCCCGTCATCGCGGCCCAGCAGACCGCGTAGCCTGAACGTCTCGTTCATGTGCTGTCCGTCCCATTCGATGCGCCGGGCGTACAGCAGGAAATCCAGAGTAAGGAACCCCGGCCCGGCCTTGTCCACCTGCACGTACCGGGAGCGCGTCGGCGTGAATCTCACCCGCGGCACGCCTTTCAGCCGTTCGTGCAACGGGCTGTCCGGCACGATGTAGCGTTTGACCAGGTTCTGTCCGCCGGCCGCGAAGAACAGCATCTGCGGCAGATTGCCGTAGGTCGCGTCGTAGTAGCGCCATCCCTGGTCGTCCCGCCATTTGCGAAGCATGTCACGGGCGGCCCCCGGCCCCAGATGGATGCCGGAGAACCGTTCCCATGCCAGCGTCACCCGGTCGAACTCGCCGCGCATGAGACCATACAGGGCCCGCCCGGTCTGGTCCTTCGGATGACGTCTCGCTCGGATGTCCGTCCGATGGTTCGGATCCGCATACGGGCAGTGCAGATAGGCGTCCTCGTCGTAGCGGCACAGGCCCGGCACGTCGCCCCGGTGGTGTCGCCCGTAGGGCCGACGCGCACGGCTTTCCTCCTGCCGGCGGAACAGGCCGACGATCTGGATGGGATTGTCGCACAGCGGGCACACCGCGTAGTAGGACGGCCCCTTGTCGCCGTCACGACGCCACGGGGCCACGCCGCCGGTGCACCTCATGTATGACTCCTGGCTGATCACGATGCTTTCCGCCCTTCCCGGCCATGCCTTGAACGCATCCATAGTCGGCCCCCCTCGCCGCGCATCGTCGTCATCGATACCTCCTGTTGATTCTAACCCACCAATCCGCCGGCAGCTCGGGCACCGCGCCCTCGCGTTCGGCGAACGCGAGGCACGCGAGCACCGTGCGTAATCCCAACGGGAACTCCCGTCGTCCCTGACGCATCAGGAACGTCCAGTCCTCCGTGCACTCCTCGCAATCCGAATGGTCCATGATCCCGCGACGGGCCAGTGCGGCCCGCTCCTCGATGTCATCCGTCATCATCCACTCCTTCTTCCGTCTTGCTTCGCCTCGGCCCTTGCGTCCGCCGCGTCGAGGGGAGGGCAGTCGCGTTCGATCCATGCCGTGAGCATGTCGCGGATGGTGGTGCCGCGTCGCACGGCCTCGGCCTTGAACCGTTTCTTGAGCATGGGGTCGAGCTCCACCGTGATCTTGGGCAGCTTGACCGGTTTCTTGTAGTCGGTGAGGGTCGATGCCAGCATGTTCCTCGTGGTCATCGGCTTGTTGATCTCCATGATGTTGTTCCTTTCCGTGTCCCCGTGTCCACGGGTTTGCGTGGACACGGGTTTCCGGGTTTCCGGTTCTGCGGGTGTCAGGCGTTGAATGCGTCGCTGAGTTCCTTGGCGATAAGCCCGTAGCCCGAGGCGGACGGGAACCGGCCCTCGTCCGGCGCGAGACGCATGGCCTCCTTGTACGGGATGGTCTCCCTGCAATGGGCCAGTCCGTTCTCGGCCAGGAACTCCTCGGCGTGCCTGAGGCTGCGCGTGCCGTAGCGGGTCTGGGTCAGCAGCACCGAGGAGGGCTTGTTGATCTGCCGGATGGTCTCCAGCATGCGTTCCAGGTCGATGGGGCCGGTGGTGGTGACGAGCAGCACGAGGTCGGCCGCGTCCACCGCCGCCTCCACCAGATCGGTCTGCAAGGGAGGCGTGTCGATCAGCACCCATTCCTCCTCGGCGGGCGCGGCGACGGTGAACCGGTTGACGACCTCCACCCCGAAGGGCAGTGGGCGGCCGGCCGATAGGGCCTTGTGCGCCCACAGGGTCGCCGCGCCGGACGGGTCGGCGTCGCGCACCGTCACGGTATGGCCCAGTCGGGCGAGTGCTTCGGCGGTGCCGATGGCGCTGGTGGTCTTGCCGACCCCGCCCTTGAGGTTGACGAAGGCCACCGTTTTCGTGTTCGTGGTCATTGGGATTGTTCCTTTCATTCGGGTTTCCGGCTTCCCGTGTCCACGGGTGCACGGTTCCACGGTTTGCCGCGTATACGGGTTTCCGGAATGGTTCGTCCTTATGGGGCCGGACCGGTTATCTGTATCGGATTGTCTTCAGAAGAGGGTGTCCTGCAAGGGCGGGGTGTGTGTGGCGGCGGCCGGGGCCTTCGCCTTGCCGGTCGAGTGTGTGGTGGCGCGCCATCGTTGCTGGCGTGCGTTGCGCTGCTCGGTCTTGCGGCGTTTGCATTCGCGTTCGCGTGCCGCCGCCACGATCTCGGGGTTCTCGCGGATGTACCGGGCGAGCCGCCGTTCGGCGGTCGGGTCGTCGGGGTCGAACCGGAATCCGGCCTCCTGCGCGGTCTTCAGCACCTGGCGTCGGGCCCTCAACGGCAGTCCGCCGTAGATGCCGTACTGGTCCCGGACCATGATGCCGAACGCGAGGCATTCGGCCCTGACCGGGCAGGCCTCGCAGATCCGCACCGCCGCGCGGCGCAGCTCGTATTGGGTTCGCTGGTTGGGCAGGTCGTCGGGCCCCCACATGCGGTCCGACCACGAGTCGGGGAAATCCGCGCATTCTCCCTTCAGGAACATGCCGGCACCTCCTTCGGCCCACGGCCGCCGATGAAGCCGAAACGGACGGATGCCGGCCCGGTCTCGGCCGGCTTCCGCTGCCCGAAGCCGTCGTCCTTCTCCCTGGATACCGCGTCCAGGAAGGCGCGGCCCGCCCGCAATGCCTCCAGCACGGCATTGCGTTCGCCTTCTGCGTCGTTCGCGGGGACGCGCTTCAACAGCCGGCGCAGGGTGCGCGGTGCCTCGAACCCGTCATTGCCCGCATCGAAGTCGTAAGGGTCGAGCAGTTTCAACACGCGCCGGTCCAGGTTGTCGGGGATCCCGTAGTTCGGCACCTTCGGCGTGGATTCCGCGCTCGGCGGCTGCGCCGTTTCGCCCTTGTCGGCGAGGATGCCGTGTTCGGCGAGCAGGCGACGCCCGTGGGGGTCGTCGGCCATCTGGAGGCATACCTGGTCCCAGTGCCGTGCGAGGGAGCGGGGGCCGGTGAGCGTGCGACGCCAGAAACCGTCATACGGTTTGCCGGAAGCGTCGCCCTTGTCGGTCTTGGAAGGCGGCAGCGACACCCATTCGGCCACGGCCAGCACCAGTGGCATGCCGTGGCGGGCGATCAGCCGTCGGGCGGCGTCGAGTTCGCGTTTGCCGGGCCGGGCCAACGGTTCAGGCACCGGCATCGGCGGCATGGCGCGCAGCCCGTCCGCCATCGTGCGGCACACCGCCTCCGCGTCGGAACCGGCCCCGGCGGATTCGCTGCTTGGGGGTTCGGCTCCGGCGGTGTCGGCCCATGAACCGTCCTCGCGGATTCCGTCATCGTCCGGGGAGGTCTCTCCGCTTGCGGGGAGATGCCCCGTAGGGGCAGAGGGGTTATTACGTACTAGGGACGTACTGTAGCTCACCAGGTGAGCTGGGGGTGGGGTCACAGCTGTGAACCGTGGTTCACCCGTGAGCTGGGGTTTTCCCGTGTCCCCGTCGACATAACCACGGTCCACATGTGAGCCGGGGTTTCCCTTCGCCCTGTTTTCCGTGGAAGGCCGTCCGCCTCGGGTCGAGTCGATGTCGTTCGAGTCGAAGAAGTCGGGGTCGAGCTCCAGACGGTTCCCTAGGCACAGGTCCCACACGACGGGCCGGTGCCACTCGCTGAAATGCCCGGCCTGGCGTTGGTCGCCGCGACGGATCAGCCCGTTCGCTTCCAGCCATGACAGGTGGCGTTTGACCGTGCTCACGCTGCACTTGCACCACGCGGCCAGCTTCCTGTGCGTCGGATGCGCGTTGCGCCCCTCGTCGTCGGCCACGTTCGCCAGACACATCAGCACGCGAGCGGCACCGTTGTGCCTGGCGTCCACGGGCGCGAACCTGAGCGCCCAATCGACCGCGTTCACGCTCATGCGGCACCCCCTCGGCGGGAGTCTTGCAGACGTGCGCGCAGCATGGGCACGCGCGGCACGGGAACGTCGAGCATCATCGACAGGTAGAAGTCGTGGCTGCCGTCCGACGGGCAGGCCGCCAACAGGCCCGAAGCGGAACCACGGGCCGGGAAGCCGCCATGACGCCCGGCACGCTCAAGCGTTTCATGCGCTCTCATGGCTCTCCTCACTCACGGAACCGGCCGACTCCTCACGCCAACGGGCCTCAAGCATGTCGCGGCGCGTGGCCGCGCGGCACAGGGCGAACGTCAGCAGATAGGACGCGGCGAGAATGATGACGACGGCGATCACGAGTATGAGGTGCATCATCGGCCCGCCCCCATTGATCGCGCGAGGGAGGCCAGCAGACGGACCGCGAGAAGCACGATGCCGACGGCCAGACGCAGGAACGGCAGCAGCAGGCCGAAACAGGCCACTGCGAGCACCACGAACAGCAGGATCACCAATTCCACCACTCATCACCCCCGCTCACCGAAGGATGCCTGAGCATCGAGAACGCCGCGTCATCGCCGCTGAGGGCCTCCACGTCGCGCATCAACGCGTCGATCTCGTC